>Ga0070740_10001774_pt1 | contig 27981 bp, 22 predicted proteins | sample Coa_R2_FD_67286 | JGI IMG/M metagenome (GOLD analysis project Ga0070740, IMG submission 67286) | Surface soil microbial communities from Centralia Pennsylvania, which are recovering from an underground coalmine fire - Coalmine... | ecosystem: Environmental > Terrestrial > Soil > Unclassified ...
ATTCCCGCTTGGCGCGGAGAGCATATTCGACGACCACCTCTCCGCCGAGCGCCAGGATCGTCAGGTTGTGGTCGAATCGCACCGCCTGCACCGGATATGGCGTACGGCGAATGGGAAGCCCTTCGTTATAGGATTTCAGCATTCTCTGAGCGCGGCGCACGGCTGCCGGATTGGAGCTGGCGAGCTCATGTTCGTACTGCTCGCGGGTATGCGGCGCGAATTGAAGCTCTGTAACGGTAAATGCCGTCCGGATCGGTCCGCTGAGCGCGGTCATATCGCCCTGAATAACGCGGCTCACTTCACGGGCGAGGTTCTGGCCATGCTGTTTGGCGAGCGCCAGCGTGCCTCGCGGGTTCGGATTCTGATCTCCCGCGCAGAGGATCATGAACAGCGCTGTAGCGCCGGGGTGGGCGGTTTCGAGCTCCGCCTGTGCATAGCCCGCGTAGTCTCCGTCGATCTCATAGAAGTCGGCGCCGAGCGTCGTGCCATGACACGCGTAGCCGAATAAAACCGCGCGCAGTTTGCCGTCCGGGGAAGTCACGCGCAGCACCGGAACGGCGTGGTCGACGGGACCGGCGGGATTCACGCCGACCCGGACGGCGTTCGCTGCACTCTGACGGCGGTTGATCGCGAAGCTGGCGGCGCCGCTGGCATAAGCGACTTCAGCCGGCGCCAGGTCGCCGAGCGCGGCGGCGATGACAGTGAACAGATCTGAGGTCAGCTTACGGCTGTACTCATTCACGGGGGTCGCATCCTCAGGGGACAAATCGAACATTGTCGGCAGATTGCCCAGGACGACCGGACCCGCGTGCGTGTGGGACGAGTTAAACAGCAGCCGGCTGCGGTCCAGGCCATGCGCCTTCTGGATGCGCGCAGCGACCAGATCGGTAATGGAGCGCGGCAAGCCGACCAGGTCAGTCGTGACAATCACCACGGTGTTGTTCTTTGAGTCCGCAATTGCAAGCGCCTTGGCCCACAGCCGCTGGGCGACGCCGGTTGAAGGATGTGTCCGGTTGGCGTAGCCGGACATCCAGATGGAACCAGAAGGCGTGATATCGGCGCGCGCGACGCCTGCTCGGAGGCCTTTTGTGGCGGCGTCCGCAGCGAACGGGGCGACTAAGGACACGGCGAGCGCGGCGCGCCTGGAAATGGCGGTCACTTAAATCGGCACCTTTTCGAGAGGCACGCCCGCCTTGCACAACTCGCAGGCGCTTCCGTTTTGGTAATAGCTGGCGTCCAGCTTGGCGAGATAGTACAGCGGCAGCGGACTGAAATCTATGGTCTTGGGGTTGGGTTGGTAGATCATGACGGCCAAGCCCACGACATTGCCGCCAGCCGACTCGACGAGTCGCTTCAGCTCGGACAGCTTTTGTCCGGTGCGAAGGATATCGTCAACCAGCACAATCTGCTCGCCCGGCGTAACTTCCAGATATTGCCGGAATCGCAGCGGCTCGCCAGCGACTTCGCGCTCCGCCCAATACACCTGGCGAGCCTGTAGCGCCTCGACAACTCCATAGGCCACCGGAAGCCCTCCGGTGGCGGGAGCGACGATCGAGAGTTGGGGAATGATGGCGCGAATTTCCGGGTTGGCGCGCAGCAGCCGGCTCAGTCCCACGCTTAGGGTTTTGGCGTGCTGGTAGTAGCGCATGGCAAGCGCGACCTGCAAGTACTCGTTTGCGTGCAAGCCGTTGGAATACTCGAAATGTCCCTTGCGCAGGGCGCCGGTCCGCTTCAACAGATCGATGACTTCATCCTGCGTGGGAACCAGATGCATAGGCAGTTAATGCGCTCCCTTGCCGGTCAGAACTCGGGGGATGGTCTGCAAAATGATTTTCCAGTCGAGCGCCAGCGACCATGTATCGATGTACTGCATGTCCAGCTTCATCCAGGTTTCGAAATCCAGCCGGTCCCGCCCGGCGAGCGCCCAGAGGCAGGTCAGCCCCGGACGCATCCGCAGCCTGCGGCGCTGCCACCGCTTGTATTGTTCCACTTCTTCGGGCACGGCGGGCCGCGGCCCCACCAGCGACATATCGCCCTTCAGAACATTCCAGAGCTGCGGCAGCTCGTCGATCGAGAATTTGCGGATCCAGCGGCCGATCGCCGTCAAGCGGGGATCGTCGGGGATCTTGAAGGCGAGCTGTTTTTGGTTCAGATGCTGGAGCTGCGGCTTCAGCTGTTCCGCATCGTGGCACATCGAGCGGAATTTGTAGAATACGAACCGTCTTCCGTTCAACCCACAGCGCACCTGGCGAAAGATCGCCGGACCGGGCGATGTCAGCCGGATCAGCGCGGCGATGACGATCATGGCGGGTCCGAGCAGAATCAGTCCCGCGAGCGCCAGCACGATATCGGTGGCGCGCTTCACCATCAGCCGGATTTCATCGTGAGGGGCGGCGGAGAAGGTCAGCAGCGGCGCGTCGCCAAGCCGGTCGAGATAGACCTCGCTATTCACGTGAGGGAAGAAATCGACCGCGACCCGCGTGCGCACGCCCTCTTCGTCGCACAGCAGAAATGCCTCCTCCAGTTCCGGCAGCCGGCGGCTATCCACCGCGAAAATCACTTCGTCGACGACATGTTTGCGCAGCACGTCGTGAAGCGCGTTGCGCGGGTACACAGGATAGCTCTTCTTCAGGCGCACTTCCTGGCGCTCATCGGCTGCGTCTTCGGAAAGAAACGCAATCAGCCGGATGCCATACCGGGCCGATTCCTCGAGCGCCCGGCCCATCTCGATTGCTCGCTCGCCCGAGCCCACCACCATGACGTAGTGTGGCGCGCCGAATTCGCGCCGGATCAGTCCCACTACGCTGCCGGCTTTGATTCGAAAGGCCGCCAGCAAAGCCCACCCATACACAGCAAACAGCGCGATGAAGAAGCGGCTCAGGTCGAGACGGAGCAGGTATTCAAACAACACGACAGCGATGACGCCTACACCGCACTGGCGGAACGTGTCCCGCAGAATCACCCGGGTGTGCGCCGAATCGAGGCGGTTGTAGATTTCGAACCAATATCCCACAGCCACCCACACCAGTACGGCAAAGCCGAGCAGCAGCGCTTTGGTCTGAATTGTCAGGAAAAAAAGGTGTTGGAAGCCGAGATGAACGCGGGTCTGGTACGCGGCTTCAAAGGCGAGCGCCGTAATCAGGATATCCGAAATAGCGAATAGTACCCGGACCTTCCGGTGATGCCGGCTGAACACGTCCGCAACTCAGGATACCAAACGTTTCAGCACCAGCAGCCCGGGTGCTGTAGCGCTCGGTCATCATAACCATTTACGGCTCGGGTGGGGGCGCGAACCAGTCTGCGCTCATTGCGGGCGGATCATCCCAGGTGACTATGCGATTTCAATAGCGCAAAGCAGTCGAACGGCGTTCATAGTTGATTTCCTCCCGTTCACTCGTTACAAAAGTCGTATGTCATTTGGCTGGATCCTCCAGAGCGCTATGCGCATCGCAGCCGCCATGCTCCTGTTGACCGCTTCGGTTTTTGCGCAAGATGCCCGCGGCACGATAACCGGACGCGCTACTGATGCCACGGGGGCGGCGCTTCCGAACGCCTCGGTGCAAGTGACGAACGTCGCGACCGGCGTTTCGGTCAACGTGCGCACGAACGAAGCGGGGAATTTTGTGGTCCCGTACCTCATGCCGGGCATGTACACCCTGACGGTCGAGCAGGCTGGGTTCAGGAAATTCATCCAGGAACAATTGCAGGTGCGCACGAACGAGACCGTGGAGGTTAATCCGCAGCTTCAGGTTGGCGACGCGAAGGAGTCGGTGACGGTGAGGGCGGAGACGCCGCTGCTTGCGACCGCCGAAGTCTCGATGGGCCAGGTGGTCGACACGCGCCGCATCGAGGAGCTCCCGCTGTTTGCCGGCAACGCGCTGGACCTGGTCCAACTCGCTCCGGGCACGGTCAACGGAACGGACATGCGGCTGCGAAAGGCGCCATTTAACAATGCTCCGTCGCAGTTTTCCACCGATGGCGCCGGGAACTACAACAACGAGTTCACCATTGATGGCGTATCGAACCTGTACTCGGATGGAACTCAGCCCCGCGTGGCCTTTTCGCCGCCGCAAACCGCGATTTCCGAATTTAAAGTTCAAACCTCGGCGTTTGATGCAACAGTTGGCCACACGCTGGGATCCATCGTGAACCTGGTCACCAAAAGCGGGACGAACACGATTCATGGCGAGGCGCACGAATGGCTGCGCCACAGCATGTTTGACGCACCAACCATCTTCCAAAATCGCGCCGGGCAGAGTCTTCCTGTTTATCAGGACAACCGGTACGGCGCATCCGGCGGGGGACCGGTGGTCATTCCGCGACTATACGACGGCCGCAATAAAACGTTCTGGTACTTCACCTGGGAAGCGAACAAATTCGGCGATCCGAACAATTCTTCAACACAGACCGTACCGACGGAGGCCATGCGGCGCGGCGACCTCTCCGGATTGCTCGCGCTAGGGCCGAGCTATCAGATTTATGATCCGGCCACCACCAGGCCGGATGGAAGGGGCGGGTACGTCCGCGATCCGTTTCCGAACAATATCATTCCGGCGAACCGCCTCGATCCCGTTGCGCTCGCAATCCTGAAGTATTATCCGTTGCCCAACCAGCCCGGTACGCGCGATTTTCGAAACAATTTCTTCCTGTCCCAAAAGGCCCTTGAGGATTACTGGAGCACGATCTGGCGAGTGGATCAGAATTTCAGCGACAAACACCGCGTCTTCATTCGAATGCACCGCGATTACTGGCAGGAAGACAAGAATCACTGGTTTGGCAATCCGATCTCGAGCGGCATCATTCTGAATCGCATCAATCGGGGTCTGGCTTTTGACGACGTGTACATGTTCAGCCCGAGCTTTCTGCTGAATTTCCGGTATGGGATCACGGCGCAGGAATTTCCGGAGCGCCGCACCAGCCGGGGATTTGATCTTGCGAGCGTCGGGTTTTCGCCGGCGCTGGCGAGCTTGGTCGACAGGAATCTCGCGACGCTCCCGAACATTCAGCTTGGATACATCTCGCAACTGAGTCCGTGGGAATCGGGCGACGGCAGCACGTCATCAGCGATCAACGCCTGGGTGGCGAATTTCACCAAGACCGCGAGCAATCACACCATTCGATTCGGTCCGGAATTCCGGATTGAGGATGAATTTCGCAACCGCTACAACCTGGATGTGTCGCCGCAATTCGTCTTCAACTCGGATTACACAAGAGCCTCGGACACGTCCGCGGTGCCGCAGGCGGGAGGAGAGTATGCCTCCTTTCTTTTGGGCATTCCTGCCGGGCAGATGGGCCGCACCGCGAGCTATGCCGAGCGCGATTACTATTTCGCGCTGTACGCGCAGGATGACTGGAAAGTCACGCGCAAGCTCACGCTCAACCTGGGCCTGCGCTGGGAGCGCGAAACTCCAATTGCAGAGCGCTACAATCGCGCAGTGGCGCAGTTTGCATTCGACCAGACCAATCCCATCGAGGCAGCCGCGCGGGCCAACTACGCGACCAGTCCGATTCCCGAAATTGCCGTCGACCAGTTCCGGATCCGAGGCGGCCTGACGTTCGCGGGCGTGAATGGGAATCCGGCCCGTTACTGGCGCGGGCAAAGCGCGGGTCACTTCAATCCCCGCTTCGGACTCGCCTATCAGATCACGCCGAAAACGGTGCTGCGTTCCGGTTACGGCATTTTTTATGGATCGATCGGAGTCTTGTACACCAATACGATTCAGACCGGTTTCAGCGCCACGACGCCGATCAACGCTTCGCTCGATAACGGTCTCACGTTTGTAGCCACCACCGCCAATCCGTTCCCACAAGGGCTGCAAGCGCCGGCAGGATCGACTCTGGGGCTCCGGACGAATCTCGGCCAGTCGGTGACCGCCTTCGCGCCGGCTCGCAAGCAGCCCTATGCGCAGCGCTGGATGTTCGGACTGGAGCGTGAACTGCCGGGCTCGTTTGTGGTCGAAGCCGCGTATGTGGGCAACCGCACAACGCGTCTCTCGGTTTCGCGCGAATTCAACGGCATCCCTCTGGCGTATCTGAGCAGGTCGCCGGTGCGCGATCCGGCCACCATCGCCTACCTCGGCCAGACCTTCCCGAATCCGTTCTACGGGCTGGCGGCGCCGTACACCAAGACCATTACGCGATCGCAACTCCTGCGGCCGTATCCGCAGTTCTCGAGCGTTCAGGAACTCGATCCGGTCGGGTACGCATGGTATCACGCCTTGCAAAGCCGCATCGAAAAGCGATTCTCGCGCGGCGTTGCGTTGCAGGTCTCCTACACATGGTCGAAAGCCATGGAAGCGACGCAGTTCCTGAATGACGCAGACCCGATGCCGTCGGAAGTGATTTCGGCGATCGACCGGCCGCACCGCATTGTCGGCAGCGGAATCTGGGAGCTGCCGTTTGGCAAGCGGCGCAGGTTCGGATCGAAGTGGAACGCCGTTTTGAACTTTATCGCCGGTGAATGGCAGCTCAACGGCCTCTATCAAAAGCAGAGCGGCGCGCCGCTCGGCTTCGGCAACCGGATTTTTACGGGAACCGATCTTCGCTCGGTCGCGCTTGCGGACGACGTTCGCAGCGTCGACCACTGGCTGACCAGCGCCGGGTTCGTAACCAGTTCGTCGCAGCAGCTTGCCAGCAATGTACGAACCATGCCGCTCCGCTTCAGCTACATTCGCGGCCCCGGGCAGGAGCGATGGGACTTTTCGGCCATTAAGAACTTCAGCCTGACGGAGCGCGCGAGATTGCAGTTCCGGGGCGAATGCTATAACGCCTTCAATCACCCGAACCTGAGCGATCCGAACACGGACCCGACCAGCGCCGCCTTCGGCGTCATCACGGGCCAGAATCCGCCGAGGTCGTGGCAGTTTGCGCTGAAGATGATCTTCTAGCGGTCGGACGTCCGGCCTTGTCGCTCTGGACGCGGTTTTGATCGTCCGGAGGAGGGACTTGTTTACGGCGGAGTTTTGTCCGCTACATTGATAGCAATGGCGTCCGACACCGCCGCCGTGCGCCGGGGCGAAGAACTCGATGCGAAGGCGCTGGGCGTCTATCTGCGGGGAAAGCTAGCTGGCGCGGAGCATGGCATCGAGATCGAGCAGTTCCTCGGCGGACATTCGAATCTGACATACCTGTTGCGGGCGGGCGGGCGGGAGTATGTGCTGCGGCGGGCGCCGCTGGGTCCGGTGGCGCCGAAGGCGCACGATATGGCTCGCGAGTACCGCGTGCTGTCCGCGGTCCATCCCGTTTTTCCTGAGGCGCCCGCGGTTCACCTGTTATGTGAAGATCCCGCTATCATTGGCGCCGTGTTTTTCATCATGGAGCGAAGGCGCGGCTATGTGCTGCGGGACAGGATTCCCGGCGAGATTGCGGCGATGCGGGCGTATCCAAAGCGCATCAGTGAGGAGTTCATCGACTGCATGGCGCGGCTGCACGCGATCGATCTCGAAGGCAGCGGATTGGCCGCGCTCGGAAAGCCGGCTGGTTTCGTCGAGCGGCAGGTGCGTGGATGGGCAGATCGCTGGAGCAGGGCCAAGACCGAGGATCTGCCGGAAATGGACGATGTGATCCGATGGCTCGAGCGGAATCTGCCGTCTTCAAGCGGCGCCTCGCTGGTTCATAACGACTACAAGCTGGACAACGTGATGTTGACCGCCGCCGGCGGGCGGCTGCGAATCGCTGCGGTGCTGGATTGGGAAATGGCGACCCTTGGAGATCCGCTGGCCGACGTGGGGCTGACGTTGTGTTACTGGGCGTGGGCGAATGCTCAGCAAGTGCGGGCGGCCGGAATTCCCGCAATCACTTCAGAGCCGGGCTGGTACAATCGCGAGCAGTTTATCGAGCGCTACGCCGAAAAGACCGGCTGCGACTTGCGCGGCATTGGCTATTACGAAGTTCTGGGCGTGTTCAAGCTGGCCGTTATTCTCCAGCAGATTTATTTTCGCTATCGCCGCGGCCAGACGCAGGATGAACGGTTCGCGGGCTTCGGCGAGCGCGTGCGCGCGCTGGTGCGGTTGGGCGCCGCCATGGTGGAGCGAAGCGCGTGAGCTGCGTGTATCTGATCCGCCACGGGCAGGCGGGGACGCGCGACGCATACGATTCCCTGTCCGAACTGGGGCGCGAGCAGGCGCGGCGGCTCGGTGAATTTTTCGCGCGACAGAATATCCGGTTCGAACGCGCGCATTCCGGCGCGATGCGAAGGCATCGCGCAACGGCGGCCGAAGCGGCGGAGGCGTATCGTCGGCTCGGGCTCGAGTTTCCACCGGTCGAAGAACGCCCGGACTGGAACGAGTTTGACCTGGACGATGTGTACCGCGAGATTGCGCCGCTGCTCGCCGTTGAGGACGCTGAGTTCCGGCGGGAATACGAATCGCTGCGCGAAGCGGTTCGAGCCAGCCGCGGAGATGGCAGCGCGGATGTGCACCGGCGCTGGTCGCCTTGCGACGTCCGGGTAGTAGACGCCTGGATCCGCGGGCGATATCCTTATTCCGGCGAGTCGTGGCGGGACTTCTGCGCGCGCATCTCGTCGCTGCGCCCGAGTCTCGACGGGGCGGGTGATGCAAACATTGCGGTGTTCACATCGGCTACGCCCGCAGCGATTCTCACCGGGCTGGCCATGGAGATCGAGGATGCGCGCGTGATGCGGCTCGCCGGAGTGATGTACAACACGGCATTCACGACGCTGCGCGTGCGGGGCGACCAGATCCGGCTGCTCAGCTTCAACAACGCCCCGCATCTTTCCGAACCGCGTCTGCGCACACACAGGTGAACGATGGAATATCACGAAATCCTCTATGACGTCGCCGATCGCGTTGCGACCATCACTTTGAACCGCCCGGACAAGCTGAACGCTTGGACGGCGCGCATGTATGAAGAGGTGAACGACGCCATGTCGTCGGCCGAAGCTGATGATACGGTCCGCGCGGTCATCTTGACCGGCGCAGGGCGCGGGTTCTGCGCCGGCGCCGACATGTCGCTGTTGAGCAGCATTGCGGAAGGGGGGCTCGCGGATGGGCCGCCGCCGCTGTCACAGGCTCCAGAGCGGCCCGTCAAGCCCGGAATTCCCGTGGATTTCCAGCGGAAATACTCGTATTTTCCGTCGATTCGAAAACCCGTAATCGCGGCCGTAAACGGACCGGCTGTGGGGCTGGGGTTTATCATCGCTCTTTATTGCGATCTGCGATTTGCGTCGACGGAGGCGCGTTTCGGGACGGCTTTCGCGCGGCGGGGACTTATTGCCGAGTATGGCCTGGCCTGGATGCTGCCGCGGCTGATTGGGACGGCGAATGCGCTGGATCTGCTCCTTTCGGCGCGCATGATCGGCGCGGCGGACGCGCAGCGGATGGGGCTGGTGAACGGCGTATTCGCGGCCGGCGAATTCATGGAGCGCGTTCGCGAGTACGCAAAGGAGCTGGCCACCATGTCCTCGCCGAGATCCATGGCGATCATTAAAGCGCAGGTGTACAACGGCTTGTTGCAGACGCTGGATGAAGCGATTGAAGCCGCCGAACGGGAGATGGCGGAAAGCCTCAAATGCGACGATTTCAAGGAGGGAGTGGCGCACTTCCTGGAGAAGCGCATGCCGGCGTTCACGGGACGGTAGCCGCGGATGAACGCAGATAACGGCCAATGAATTTTGAATTTTCAGATCGCGTCAAAGACCTTCAGCGGCGCTTGACGGCGTTCATGGACGAGTATATCTATCCCAACGAGCGCCTCTACTACGAACAGATCGAGCAGGACCGGTGGCGGCCGGTCCCTATTGTTGAACAGCTGAAGCCGAAGGCTCGCGCGGCAGGCTTGTGGAACCTGTTCTTGCCGGGCGAGGGAGGCGCGGGGCTGACGAACCTGGAGTATGCGCCGCTGTGCGAGATTATGGGCCGTTCCGCCATGGCGCCGGAAGTTTTTAATTGCTCGGCGCCGGATACGGGCAACATGGAGGTGCTGGCGCGGTATGGGACGCCGGAACAGAAGGAGCGCTGGTTGAAGCCGCTGCTTGCGGGGGAGATTCGGTCTTGTTTTGCCATGACGGAGCCGCACGTCGCTTCCTCCGATGCGACCAACATCGAGGCCAGCATCCGGCGCGAGGGCGATGAGTATGTGCTGAACGGTCATAAATGGTGGACCTCCGGCGCTGGCGATCCGCGCTGCAAGGTGGCGATCTTCATGGGCAAGACGGATCCCGGCGCGCCCAAGCACAAGCAACAATCGATGATTCTGGTGCCGATGGATGCGCCCGGCGTGAAAGTCAAGCGCTTGCTGACGGTTTTTGGCTATGATCACGCGCCGCACGGTCATGGCGAGCTGCTGTTTGAAAACGTGCGCGTGCCGGCGTCCAACATTCTGCTGGGCGAGGGGCGCGGATTCGAGATCGCGCAGGGACGTCTGGGGCCCGGGCGAATTCATCACTGCATGCGGCTGATCGGCGTGGCGGAGCGCGCGCTGGAAATGATGTGCCGCAGGGTGAAATCGCGCGTGGCGTTCGGGAGGCCGCTGGCCGAGCAAGGCGTCATCCGGACGGATATCGCGAACTCCCGGATTGAGATCGAGCAGGCGCGGCTGTTGACCTTCAAAGCCGCATACACAATGGACCGGGCTGGCAACAAGGCCGCCCGCGCCGAGATTGCAATGATCAAGGTGGTCGCGCCCAGTCTGGCGCTGCGAGTCATTGATCGCGCAATACAGGCGCACGGAGGCGCGGGCGTTTCCCAGGATTTCGAATTGGCGGCGATGTGGGCGAACTCGCGGACTCTGCGGCTGGCGGATGGTCCGGATGAGGTGCACCGCGAGACGGTGGCGAAGCTCGAGCTGGCGAAATACGATCTCAGCGCGCCGGCGGCCGGGTGAGCCGCCGAAGAGCCCCGATGAACCCAGCCAGGCGTTTCTACCCGCTGTTTCTGGATATTTCGGGCAAGCGCGCCGTGGTGGTCGGCGGAGGAAGGGTGGCATACCGGAAGACCGTGGCGCTCATCGAAGCCGGCGCGCGGGTCACCGTCATTGCGCCGCGCTTTGATGAGCGATTCAGCGCGGCGCCGGTGGAGCGGATCGCGCGCGAGTATCGCGCCGGCGACCTGGCCGGCGCGCGTCTCGCATTCGCGGCGACGGACCGCCGGAACGTCAATGCCCGCGTGGCTCGGGAAGCCAGGTCGCTCGGCATTCCAGTGAATGTGGCCGACGCCCCCGCCCAGGGCGATTTCATTGTTCCGGCGCGCGCGCGGCGCGCAAATATCCAAATCGCGATCTCGACGAGCGCCAGCAACCCCGCACTTGCGGCGAAAATCCGCGCCCGGATCGAGGCGCTGCTCGATGATATCCTGAAAGCGGAACTCCCCCATTCCCCTGCTGACAATTGAATAGCGGCAATCGACGCCTGTGAGTACTCGAAACATCGCCATCATCGCGCACGTAGACCATGGGAAGACCACGCTGGTGGACGCCATGCTCAGGCAGAGCGGCATCTTCCGCGAAAACGAAGCTGTCGCCGAGCGCGTCATGGACTCCAACGAGTTGGAGCGGGAGCGCGGCATCACGATCCTGGCCAAAACGACCGGCGTGCGCTACGGCGGCGTGAAAATCAATATTGTTGACACGCCGGGCCACAGCGATTTTGGCGGCGAGGTGGAGCGCGCGCTGAAGATTGTGGACGGCGTCATGCTGCTGGTGGATGCGAGCGAAGGACCTCTGCCGCAAACGCGCTATGTCCTGATGAAGGCGCTCGAGGCGAAGCTGCCGCCGATCGTCGTGATCAACAAAATCGACCGGCCCGACGCTCGAATTCAGGAAGTGCTGAACGAGATCTATGATCTGTTCATCGATCTCGATGCGACCGAAGATCAGCTCAACTTTCCTGTCGTGTACACGAATGCGAAGGCCGGAATTGCAAAGCGCTCGCCTGACCACCCGAGCAAGGACCTGCGGCCGCTGTTCGATCTCATCATCGACTGCATCCCGCCGCCCGCCGGCGACCCCGAGGCCGCGCTCCAACTGCTGGTCGCGAATCTCGATTACAGCGACTACCTGGGGCGTCTGGCGATCGGCCGCGTGTTCAACGGAACGCTGCGGCATGGCGATGAAGTGGCGATCGCGAAGCTGGATGGTTCTTTACAGAAAACAAAGATCACGAAGCTGTACTCGTTCGAGGGTCTCAAGCGCGTCGATGAGACGGTTGGACGGCCGGGGGATATTCTGGCCATCGCCGGTGTGGAAGGGATCACGATCGGCGAAACGGTGACCAGCGCGGAGGACCCACGCCCGCTGCCGAAGGTGCAGATCGATGAGCCGACCATCGCGATGACCTTCACCATCAACACGTCTCCGTTCGCCGGTCGTGAAGGCCAGTTTGTCACCTCGCGCAACCTGCGCGACCGACTGAACAGGGAGTTGTTGACGAACGTATCCATCAAGGTGGAAGAGGCGGGTGGTCCGGACGCGTTCAAGGTGATGGGACGCGGCGAGTTGCAACTTGCGATCCTTATTGAAATGATGCGCCGCGAGGGCTACGAACTGACGGTCGGCAAGCCGGAAATTCTGACGCGGCAAATCAATGATAAGTTGCATGAGCCGCTCGAGTTACTGGTGATCGACTGTCCCGAACCATTTGTCGGCGTCGTAATCGAAAAGCTCGGATCGCGCAAAGGCAAGATGACAAAAATGATCAATCACGGCTCCGGGCGCGTGCGGCTCGAATTTCACATTCCTTCGCGCGGCTTGATCGGGCTGCGGAGCGAGCTGTTGACCGATACGAAAGGGACCGCGATCATGAACTCGCTGTTCTACGGCTACGTCGAGTGGCAGGGCGACATCCCGAGGCGCCCGACCGGAGCGCTGGTTGCGGATCGCCCCGGCAAGGCTACCGGCTACGCGATCTTCAATCTCCAGGAGCGCGGCGAAATGTTTGTCGAGCCCGGCACGGAAGTTTACGAAGGCATGATCGTCGGCGAGAACTCGCGCGACGCCGACCTCAACGTGAATATCGTGAAGGAGAAGAAGCTTACCAACATGCGCGCGTCCACAGCCGATGAAGCGATCCGGCTCGTACCGCCTCGGCTTCTGAATCTCGAGCAGGCGATCGAGTTCATTGCCGACGACGAATATGTCGAGGTGACGCCCAAATCGATCCGGTTGCGGAAGAAGGCGCTCAAGGCGAATCAACGGTAGTTGGTCGCGTCTCTTACGCCACTCCGCGGCGACGAATTGCGCGGTGCGGCCCCGGGCGACGGGCAGCGCCGGCCTACTGAACCGGCGAGTCCGGCGGTGGAAGCTGAACTCCCGGCGAGGCGGGTTCGACGGCGGCGACGCCGGGCAGCGATCTCAGCCGGTTCGCCGAGTCCTCATCCGCTTCGATCTCGATGAGGCCGATTGCGTTGAGGTCCTGTTTGACGTTTGCGCCTGCCGAGCGAAGCGCGTTCGCGACGGACGCAAATTCGGCGTCCGGCGCGACGGAAACGAAATAGCTGGTTTTGGCCATGGTTTTGTCTGATTCCCATTGTCGCGACATGCGCGGCCGCCGCGGGCGGGCGGCGGCCGCTGCTCATTTCGCGCTTAGCTCGCCTGAACGAGGCCCCGTCCTTCGTCCACAACCGGGATGGCCAGCATCCGCGCCGTCGCTTGCAGGCGCAGCCAGAGCGCAGCGCCGCGCAGCAGAGGCGAAGACTGGGCGTAGAGCGCGGCGATGCCCGCCACATGCGGGGTAGCCATGCTCGTTCCCGACAGCCTGCGATATCGGCTCGGCATCGGGAACGAAGAGTATACGTTCACTCCTGGCCCGACCAGATTGACCTCTCCGCCATTGGCATTGATCGTGCGGTTTGAGAAGTTTGCGATCCGGAAATTTTCATCCACCGCGCCCACCGCCATGATGGACGGGCAATTCGCAGGCGCGCCGACAGGGCGAATGACTCCATGCGCGCGGTCGCTTTCGTTGCCCGCTGCCGCAATGATCAGGCAACCGCGGTTGAGCGCATTGCGAGCGGCGGTCTCGTACGCAATGGGCGGCGGCTCCCCGGGGGCGACGGCGCGACCCAGTGACATCGAGATCACAGGGCAGCCGTTCGCCACCGCCCAGTTGATTCCGGCCAGTATCCAACCGTCTGTCCCGGAGCCGTTATTGTTGAGGACCTTGCCGATAAACATCAGAGATTCATAGGCCACGCCATAGCGGGGCTTGATGGCGGGCGTCTTCGGTCCACACGCAGTTCCTGCCGTGTGGGTGCCGTGGCCATGGCCGTCTTGCGCCGTCTGGCCAGGCACGAACGACGTTGCGGTGATGGAGCGGCCAACAAAATCCGGATGCTGCAGGTCGAAGCCCGTGTCCAGCACGGCAACTTTGATTCCCTTGCCGGAGAAGACGGACGCGGGAACGCGAGTGGCTTGCAGACCCCAAGTTAACTGGCTCTCATTCCACGCCTGCGCGACCGGTGCAGCAGCCGCCGCCGCGGATGCAGAGTTGAGCAGCGTGCGAGTAAGGCTGTCAACGGCGTCGGCGTATCCGCGAATGTAAGCCGCGGCGCTGGCGGAAAGATCGAGCGCATGTACAGCCGGCGCTTCAGGGGCGGGCTCCTCCGTGGGAATTGGCGCCGGCGCTGCCAGCGCATATGCGTACCGCTCGGGTTCAACCGAGAGTATCGGCGAAGCTTCACCGAGCGCCGACATCGAATCCATATGCTCAGGCTCGGCGGAAACCACGGCGACCCCGATCTCGGGCAGCATCAGCGCATCGGCTGTCGACAAGGCCGAGAAGTCCACCGCGGAATCCGTGAAATCGTTCGAACTGGCGACTTGAAGGCCGAAACCCGAAAGCGCAGCGGCGGCTTCGTTCTCGGCCCCTTCACGGAACGTAACGATGAACCGACCGGTTGTGTTGGATGTTGGCGTCGCGTCAGCAGGGGTTTGCGCGGACGCGGAAGAAATAGCGGAACTCAAGGGTACTTTGGACATTTGGACTCCTCAGTGCAGTCTCACAAGTGGTGAACTTCGTCGCGCAGGCGTTTCCGTTTCGAATCAAAGCGCAACAATTTACCGGACGTGCAGACCTGGACGTGTATAGCGCTCCAGAGCCCGCCTGTCAAGGCTATCTTTTGCTGTGTCGCCAGCCGGCGCTCCGCCCGGCACGGGACGCCCCCTGCACGCTCTAGGATCGCTCCTCCCACGGGCGAAGTTGCGCGCCGCCCCATTTGCGGACTCAAAAATGCAGCTGCCCGAAGTGGTCTGATCAAAATCTCAATTATGGAACCCTCGGCGGTCCACGGCGGCGCCTACGCTCAATAAGGGAGGAGAATTTCATGCAATCTCGCCTGGAAATTGAAAAAGCAGCGCCGGAAGCATTTCGCGCCATGCAGTCCCTTCAGAGTCACGTGAATAACAGCGGGCTCGAGACCTCGCTGCTCCAGCTGGTCAAAATCCGCGCTTCGCAGATCAATGGATGCGCATATTGCATCGACCTGCATACCAAGCACGCTCGAGCCGACGGCGAGTCCGAACAGCGAATTTACGCGTTATCGGCCTGGCGCGAGACTCCGTTTTTCACAGACCGGGAGCGCGCCGCGCTCGCTTGGACCGAGGCGCTTACGCTGGTCAGCGAGACCCACGCGCCGGACGAACTCTACGAAGAGGTCCGGCAGCGGTTTACGGAAAAGGAACTCGTCGCGCTCACAATGGCCATTGTCGCCATCAACGGATGGAATCGCATGATGATCGGATTCCGCGCAATTCCGGGAACGTACCAGCCCCAGGCGGCTCGCGCCGCCAACACGCAGGAACGATCATGAGAGTTTTTGTTGCAGGCGCTACCGGGGCCATTGGAAAGCGTTTAATTCCGCTGCTGGTTGAAGCCGGCCATCAGGTCACCGGAATGACGCGTTCAAGCTACAAGAGTGAACAGATCCGCGCCAGCGGAGCCACGCCCGTCGTCGCGGACGCCCTCGACCGGGAAGCGGTGAGGCGCGCGGTGTGTGGAGCCGCGCCGGACGTAATTGTGCACGAACTCACGGCTATCCCTGACAAACTGGATATTCGCCGCTTCGACCAGGTATTCGCGACGACGAACCGTCTGCGCACAGAAGGGCTGGACTACCTGCTTGCGGCCGCCCAGGAAGCGGGCTGCCGACGGATCGTAGCGCAAAGTTATGCGGGCTGGATGTACGCGCGCGAGGGCGGGCCCGTGAAGACCGAAGAAGACCGGCTTGACCCGAATCCGCCGGCCGGAATTCGTCGCACTTTCGAGGCGCTTTGCTACTTGGAGAACGCCGTAACGAAGCTTTCAGGAATGACCGGCGTCGCGCTGCGATACGGGAGTTTCTATGGACCCGGCAACACCCTCGGATCAGGCGGGGCCATGGTTAACGAGATTCGGAAGCGACGCATACCAATTGTGGGCAGCGGCGGCGGCGTTTGGTCCTTCATTCATATCGATGACGCGGCGCGAGCGACCGCCAGGGCGCTCGAAGCGGGACCCTCCGGCATTTACAACATCGTGGATGATGAGCCCGCCCCCGTATCGGAATGGCTTCCGGCGCTGGCAAAAGCGGTGGGCGCAAAGCCTCCCTGGCGCATCCCTGCCTGGCTCGGACGGTTGCTCGTCGGCCGACATGGCGTCATCATGATGACCGAAGTGCGGGGAGCGTCCAACGCAAAGGCAAAGCGCGAGCTCGCGTGGCAGCCGCTGTGGCCAACCTGGCGCGACGGGTTTCGTTACGGACTTGCCGAGGATGCTCGTACGCGCTCAAGGGCGCGTCAGTCGGTGGAGCAGCAGGGCAGAGCCTACCTGCGCTCGTGATGCGGAGCGGCTTTTGCGCATGTAATACAAGAGCGCTGGGGGCGCGTGACGCTTCCTCACGTTGGCATCAGAGCTGTATGTCAAACGCCGCCGCGCATCGTCGGAAATAATCGAAGCGATTTAAGGAACACCGCCCGCGCCTCGCGTTCCTTGAGTCGGATCCCCATCGGATGGGGTCGCGATGCACTCATCCAACACCGATTACTGTTGGGTTTCGGCGCGAGCCTGCAGAATCGATGTAGCCTGTTTTCGTGGGAAAAGAAGAAGCCGCAGAAGTACTGTCTGTCGATGGCCGCCAAGTTCGCGTGACACATCCCAACAAACTGTATTTTTCACGCGAGGTCAAACTTTCCAAGATGGACTTGGTTCGATACTATCTCGCGGTCGCTCCCGGCGCCCTGGCTGGAATCCGGGACCGTCCCATTGTGCTCAAGCGGTTCGTCCATGGGGCGGAAGAGAAGGCGTTCTATCAGAAGCGGGCCCCCGCCGAGAGGCCCTGGTGGCTGCGAACCGTCACTCTTTCGTTCCCGTCCGGCCGCACGGCAAGAGAGCTCGTGGTCGATGATGCTGCTGGGCTCGCATGGATTATCAACCTGGGCTGCATCGAACTGCATCCGCATCCGGTGCGATCCGGAGACCTCGATCATCCCGACGAACTCCGCATCGATCTGGATCCTGGTCCAGGCGTGGAATGGGCGGACGTCCGCAAGGTTGCGCTCGAGGTGCGGGCCTTGCTCGAGGAGGTTGGACTGCGCGGCTGGCCGAAGACCAGCGGCTCGCGGGGCATGCATGTGAATGTTCGGATCCGGCCTCAATGGACGTTCACCGAAGTCCGACGCGCGGCGCTCGCTCTGTCACGCGCCGTGGAGCGCCGTGCGCCCGCTCTGGCCAGCTCGAAATGGTGGAAGGAGGAACGCCACGGCGTGTTCCTGGATTACAATCAGAACGCGAAAGACCGCACTACCTGCTCGGCGTACTCCGTCCGTCCGCTGCCCGATGCCCGGGTGTCGACGCCGCTCTACTGGGACGAAGTGCCCGACTGCGATCCGGCCGACTTTACCGCGCTCACGGTTCCCAAACGCTTCGCCGAACTCGGCGATCCGCACGCGGAAATGGACGATGCGCCGGGCTCGCTCGACAAGTTGCTGGAATTGGCGGCGAGGGATGCGGCGGCGGGGCTCGGCGACGCGCCCTGGCCGCCGCACTTCCGCAAGATGGCCGGCGAACCCGCGCGGGTCGCTCCGTCGCGCGCGCGCAAAGACGCGCCCACAGCTCGCCCCGGCGCGCGCGTCAGGATGCCTCTTATCGTTGTCGCGAACTCGCCGGATAAGGAGGCCGCGCTGGCGGGCCTGGAAAGATGGAAACAGAGACACCCCGAAGCCGCGCGTCATCTCGCCGTCGATGATGTGCTCGTCGACTCAATGCGGGGCCGGTCCTCTACCTGGACCCGCATCCGGGTCAACCTTCGCCATATACCCGAGCCGTTGCGGCCTGCGCAAGAAACCCCCGACCCTGATGACGATCCGACTCGCAAGTGGCGCGAATCGCGTCGCGCCAGGCGCTCCTGAGCCCAGCCGTCAGCGACCCGTCGCAAATATCGCAGCCAGCTCCTGTGGCGGCGCAACCTCCAGTTGCGCGTAGGTGCAGTCGCGCGGCGCCTTGTCGGGACGCCATCTCCGAAACTGCGCCGTGTGGCGGAATCGGCGGCCCTGCATGTGGTCATATGCCACTTCCGCCACGAGCTCTGGCCGCAACGGCTCCCACGATAAATCTTTACCCTGACTCCAGCGGCTCTGACCTCCGGGGATTCGCTTCCCCCCGTGTTCTGCTTCAGCCCCTGCCCAGTCCTTCCAGGGATGGCGCGCAAGCGCGTTCTTGCGATAAGGCGCCAAAAAATTGACAAGCGCGACCCGCTTCTCCACGGTGAAGCTGGCGCACACCCCGACATGCTGCAATGCGCCGGAAACATCAAACAAACCGAGCAGCAGAGACCCGACCGCGTTCTGATCGCCTTTCTTGTACCAGCGGAAGCCGGCAACCACGCAGTCACAATCGCGCTCGTGCTTCACTTTGAACATGGCTCGCTGGTCGGGTTCATAAAGCCCGTCCACGGGCTTGGCCATTACTCCGTCAAAGCCCGCGCCCTCGAAACGCCGAAACCAATCCGATGCCAGCGCGAAATCGGATGTCGCCGGCGTCACATGCAGCGGCGGCGCCGCGGAAGCGAGCAGCGACTCCAACTCCTGACGCCGTTTGTGAAACGGTTCTCCGCGGAGATCCCGATCGCGCACGCACAGAACGTCAAAAAAGACCAGGGACGCCGGCGTTTGTTCGGACAGGAATTTGACCCGCGATGCCGCCGGATGCAGCCGGAGTTGAAGAGCGTCGAAATCCAAGGCACCGTTTTTAACGATGACAAGTTCGCCGTCAAGCACACACCGGTCCGGCAGTTGCCCTCCGAGCGGCGCAATCAATTCCGGAAAATAGCGGTTTAACGGTTTTTCGTCGCGGCTCTGAATCAGGATTTCGTCCCGGTCGCGAAACACGAGCGCGCGAAATCCATCCCACTTCGGCTCGTAAATCCAGCCTCCGCCTTCCGGGAGCGTATCGATTCGCTTCGCCAGCATCGGACGAACCGGCGGGTTCACGACAAGCTTCACGCTCCTGTTATACCGCGTGTTGACGATCGCAGCGCACCTTGGCGCCGCGTCAGTTCCATATAATGTTCTCTGCCATCTCGCAATGACGGGCCGCCGCGGCCGCGATTTTTTGGAGAGCTCGAGGCGTGCGGCGTCGGCGAAACAGGGAGATATCATGCGGAAACTATTTGCGGCGTTGCTTGCAGCTGCTGCGGCAACCGCCCAACCTCACTTGTTTCACAACCCGCAGCGCGTACCGCCCCGAAGCTTCCCGATCATGGCCTGGGGCGCCGCGCCCTCCGACGTTGACCAACTGAAGCTTATGAAGGAGGCGGGACTGAACGTCGCCGGATTCTGCCGCGTCGAAGACATTGCCAAGATCCACGAAGCCGGCCTTGCCTGTTTCGTCTCCGATAAACGCGTAAATGGCTACGACTGGAACAGTCTTCCCTCCGAGCAAGAACTTCGAAGGAACCTGGCCGAGATCCTTCGGCAGACAAGAGACAATCCCGCTGTGCTAGGCTTCTACCTGCGCGACGAGCCGCATGCCTCGCTGCTTCCCGCCTTGGGCCGCGTTTCCCGACTCCTGAAAGAACTGGCGCCGGGTAAATGGCCGTATGTCAATCTGTTTCCATATCGCGTCAGCCGCGACCGAATCGGAACGGACTACGAATCCTATGCCAAGATGCTGGTGCAAACGATCGGGCAGCCTTTTCTCACGTATGACAACTACTCACTGGTAGGCGGCGAGATGCTCGATTATTTTTATAACAACCTCGATATCATTCGAAAAATTTCTCTGGACACAAATACTCCGTTCTGGAATTGCATCCTCGCGAACGCACACTTCAACTACATGGAACCGTCCGACGCGACTTTCAACCTTCAGGTCTATGCGACGCTGGCCTATGGCGGCCGCGGAATTCAGTACTTCACATATTATTCGCCGCACAATGGCAATTACCGCCTGGGCGCCATCGATCAGTTCGGGAACAAGACCGCCACTTGGGATGCGCTCCGGCGCATCAACCTCCAGATTCACGCGCTAGCGCCCACGCTCCTAAAGCTAACGAGCACGGGAGTCTATCATTTTCCGGATGTTCCTGAATACTCCAAACCGCTCGCGCAAAGCAGGCTGGTGCGCGCTGTAACTATGACCCAGCGCTATGTCAAGCCCCCCGTCCAGGGGCGCTTTCTCATCGGCGAATTCGAGGATTCCGAGAAGCGTCCCTATTTCATGATCGTCAACAAAGATCTGAACAACAGCTTTCAATTCGCGATCGAATTGCGACAGCCGGGGCGCAAGCTGATCCGGATCTGCAATTACTCGGGGCGGGAGGAAGAGTTCGGCCGCGAGATGGACTGGCTTGCTCCTGGCGCCGGCATCCTTTTCCGGATCGAATGAATGAATGGCTTTGCGAACGAACCACAACGGACAGGCTTATCCGTCAGAAAGCGCTGGGGACCCCGTCGGAGATGGCTGACGGTCGCCGGCCGTAAGGCTCCGATCCGCCGCAGAATAACTTCTTACGCGACAGCTTTCTTGATAAGAGCAATGATCTTGGCCTCTTCGACCGCGGTCAGTTCCTTCAATGCGAATGCGGTTGGCCACATCCGGCCGTCGTCGAGCGCGGCTTTGTCGCTGAAGCCAAGAGTGGCGTATCTCGTCTTGAATTTTTGTGCGCTTTGGAAAAAGCAGATTACATTGCCATCTTTGGCGTAAGCTGGCATTCCGTACCAGGTTCTCGGCGAAAGGGTTGGCGCGCTGGCTCTGATGATTGCATGAAGCCGCTCAGCCATGGCTCGATCCGGCTGGGGCAGCTCCGCAATCTTTGCGAGCACAGCGGCTTCCCCGTCGGCGGCGCCGGAGCGCTGACCAGCGCGCGCCTCAGTTTTCAGTTCTTCAAGGCGCTCCTTCATCGCCGCTCGTTCTTCGTTCGTGAATCCCGCGGACTTGTTCCCGGCTGCCCCGGCGCCCTCCCTGGAGCCCGGCGCGCCCTTGTTTGCAGGTCTCATATTTACCTCCCCAAGCTATCAATGTTGCGCGCCAGCGCAAACGCCAGATCCATGCGCCACACGCGCCAGCGCAGGCAAACTGCGGAGCTGTTTGCCATCAGAGACTCCGGGCGGGGCGGCCGCCACGCTCAATTAAGCGATCAAGAGTAAGCATGTTCAACATGAATTGGCGGAGCGGATGGTAATTATCCTGCCTCGCGCTGTGCGGGATCCGCGACATGCGGCAATCAGTGAACAGCATGTATCCGGGCTGTCCGTATTTCGTCATTGAATATTTTTCGTCGATGACCTGCTGCGCCAGCTCGAAATAGCGGGCCGCCCATTCCGCGCCGGTCTGCTCGACGATATTCAGAGTTGCAATCAGGATTTCGTTGAGCGCCCAGAGCGGCTTGACGTAAAAAAACTCGCCGACGCCGCGGAAGACCAGATTGGCGCCCAACGGCGTATAGTCCGGCCAGACATAACCGCCATGGTCTACGTTGACCCACTGCGAAAAACCGCCGAAGACATGATCCCATCCGACATCGAGATGTCTCCGGATGCGCTCGGCGCACAGGTCCCACAAGCGATCATCGCCGCGGCGCAGCGCTTCTTCCGCGATCATCCATAACGTCTCGATGGAGTGCCCCAACTGGCACTTTGCGGCGTGCTCTTCGGGCCGGCTGAAATCGTGATTCAGCACCTCGTTATTCAACCCGATGTCCGGGTTGTAATGGCGGCGGATGACATTCTCGATCGCCTCATCCAGCGCCGCCTGAAGCTCGTCGTCAGGCCAGCGCTCCGCGATTTGCCGGAGAGTGTTGAGAACTACCATCCACAACGCCTGCGTCCGCTGGCCAGGAACGTCAGCGCCCATGCACATAAAATCAGGGTCGTGAACGCGGTGATGCAGTCTTCGCGCCAGGTCTAACGAGATTTGGCGAGCCTCTTCGTCTCCCGTGGCCCATGCATACTCCTGGAGACCCTCGGCCGCAAAGTACATGCCATAAATATCGCCGCGAAAAGACCGGATCACTTTGCCCTCGCGCGAAAACTCCTCGGCCCAAAAGCCGTCGGGCTGCGGCGCGTGCTCAAGAAGAAAGTCCTTTGTGCGCCGCGCGATTTCAAGGTGCTCCGGATTCCGCTCCAGCCGGTTGTACAGGAAGCTATACACCCATATTGCGCGGCCTTGGAACCAGCTTACTTTGTTGGTCGTAACGAGGGTCCCATCGTAGTCCAGGCCATGCATGATTCCGCCATACTGCCAATCGACTCCGTGCTTCGCCCAGAACGGCAGCAAACTCCCGAATAGTTCGCGTTGATATCGGCGCCGCAGGTCGGCAAGCGACATTCCGGCCAGCGCGGCGATCATCGCGAGCGCGCCTCGGCTTGCGCATTCCCCCGCCCTTCTGGCATGAAACATCTTGCGCCAGAAGGAGTGCGTCCAGACGCTGCGCGGCTATTGCAGGCAGACATAATACGTGGAAAATCGATGTACCGCTCCAAGCCGGCTCTCGCGCGCTCGAGCGCTATTTCACCGCCCAGTAAATACGTATGTTTCCCGTAGCGCGGCCGCCCGCAATTATGTCCGGCCGGCCGTCGGCGTTCAGATCGGCGACGGCCAGATCCTCTACCGCCACCCCGTCGTCGATGATTGTTTTCTTCCAGGCGCCGCCGGCCAATTTGTACAACGCCAGCCCCCATGGCGTTCCGCGCCATCCGGCTGCGAGTTCATCATCGCCGTCGCCATCAAAATCAGCCCAGCCAAGCGCGTGCGCTTGACTGAGCGAATCGTCGATCACCGTTCGCGCCCATAGGGATGGCGTTTCTTTGTAGACCACCACGCTGTTGCCATGCCACGGTTCTACGGTTGCCAGATAGCGCGCGCCCTTCACGCTGCCCAGCTTGATTTCTCCGGGCTTCCCCTCGGCGATTCGGCGTTTTGACCATTTCCCATCGCCTTGCCGCTTCAAAGCAAATACGCCTTCCGTGCTGGCGACCCAAATCTCCCCCTTCACGCCGACGAAATTATGAGTGATGTGCAGTGAGCTGTCAGCAACCTCCGCTGGCCAGGTCTGTTGATCGGGATTAGCCGGGATATGAAAAACCAGTATGCGCGACCCTGGCCCGTTTGACCAGGTCGGCGCCGCCGCGCCGCGACCGTGGAGGGGAACGACCACCAGCTCGGAGCGCCCGTCGCCGTCGACATCGATCCAACGAATGCGATGTATTGTCGGCTCCGTCGCAATATCGTGCACAGCGCCGGAGTGACTGACCCAGTGCAGCGATCCGCCTGAACTGGTATTTGTTGGCTGCCAGTCCGCTCCCAGAGCAAAGTCGAGTTTCCCGTCTCCGTCGATGTCGTAAGGCGCAATAGCGACGTTGTCATGCGCGGTCACCCGCTCGGCCACAACATGTTTCGTCCAGCCCGGATTCTCAAACCACAAAATCTGCGTTGGATTGATGGCCACGATATCCGCCTTGCCATCCGCGTTGACGTCGGCGGCGGTGACCGCGTAAACAACGCCCAGGCCGGCCGCGATTTCCTGAACGCGAAATCGAGACGCGCCCGCGGCCGACATGACGGCGTTAGCGAGGAGGAACACCGTACCGGCTGGTCGCATGTTCCTATATTATCGACCGCTGCTCTTTCGACGGCGCTCCGGCGCGGCGATCTTCTTGCCGAAAACTCGCATCCGCGTTTCAATCCGGCTGGCCGCCTGCGCCATGCCGATTCGCTGCGAGACTACTTTTCTGTCCAGCTCGTCCAGTACTCTTTCCATTCGACCTGCTCGCCCGCCGGCAGCACGCGGATGGGATTCAGTCCGTCGAGCATCACTGCGTACTCATCGGTGTGGCTCTTGTTCTTTTGGTTCGCCAGCGCCTTGGGGTGCGGGCCGTGATGGATGCCGCGCGGATGCAGCGTCGCCATGCCGGGTCGGATATTTTGCCGGCTGAAGAAGTCTCCATCGTGGTAGAAGATAAACTCGTCGTAATCCGTATTGCGATGAAAAAACGGAACCCTGAGTGCGTCCGGGTCCTGTTCGAGCGGTCGGGGAAGGAAGCTGCATATCACGGCTCCGTTCGTCACGAATGTCGTGTGCGCGCTCGGCGGAAGGTGGGCGCGGTGACTCATGATCGGCCGTATGTCGCGCATATTGAGCTTCCAGACCGTCAGATCGCCCTTCCAGCCGACAACGTCGATCGGGTTCCATGGATAGAACACCTTCGAGTATTCCTCGTCGACTTTGATGCGGACTTCCCATTCGCGAGCATCGTCCAGAATGGGCGCGGGTTCCGGAGTTTCAATCACGCTCGGGTCGTAGAGCGCGTGCTGTCCGATCAGCCCCTTTTGCGGCTGCTCGAATTCCGACTTGGACTGGATAATCAGAAAAAAGTTGTCCTGGGTGTCAGGCGCGATCCGGTATGTCACCGCGCGCGGTATGACAATGTAATCGCCGCGCTCAAATCTCAGTGGCCCGAAGTCGGTCTCGATTGCCCCTTCGCCGCGGTGTACAAAATACAATTCATCGCCGTCGGCGTTGCGAAAATAGAATGGCATCGGATGCGAGCGGCGGGAAACATACAGGCGGATGTCGTCGTTGCCGAGAAATGCCACGGGCGATCCGCAAGCGTCTGTCAAGTCCGATGGCTCGAGCTTGTTCAGATCAAAACAATGCGGCCGCAGCTTGCCTTCGAACCGGATCCAGCCGGTCGGCGGATGCATGTGATACAGGTGGGCCGATTTGCCGTAAAAGCCCTTGCGCCCGTGCTCCTCTTCAAAGGCGCCCTCGGGCAGGCCGACATGGGCTTGTTTGGCGATTTTGCCTTTCTTCAGAGGATACATGGCCTCCTCCTGCTTTCAGGGTAGTCCGAATTTCAGCGTAGTCCGAACGGGTCAGGCTGGCTTGACGCCCTGGCCCTCGACAACCGTATAGATTCGGTTGCACGCCAGCCCGGGCAGTTTATCCACGATTCCGCTGGGCCAGTGCACCTCGACGTCGGCCCGGTCTGCCTGTCCGAGGCCGAAGTGCACTCGCAGATCGTTCTGAGAGATATAGCTGCCGCCGCTGCGAACTTCGTCCATCTGTCGCCTCGCGCCGGCCACGCAGTAAATCCGAGCCCCGATTCCCGACCGGTTCGATTTCGTTCCGAGGCACTTGATCTTGATCCAGCGGTTCTTCAGCGTCGAATCGCATCGCAGCAGCTGCGGAACGTCGTTGACGCAGTTGACGACGACATCGATGTCTCCGTCGTTGTCGAAATCCCCGGCTGCGCAGCCCCGCCCAGGCACGGCCTCCAGAATGCCCGGTCCCGCGTCCATGGACACGTCGGCGAAACGCCCGTTGCCGAGATTGCGATACAGCACCTTACGCTGCCGGTAGCCGTATTCGATCGCCGTTTCCGACACTTCGGGGTAAACGTGGCCATTGCACAGCAGAATGTCAGGCCATGCGTCGTTGTCGAAATCGAGAAACATTGCGCCCCATCCAAGAAATCGCGTGTTCCGGCCCAAGCCGGACTGGAAGGTCGCGTCCTCGAAGAAGTTATTGCCAAGGTTGCGATACAGACTCGAGGTATCCCCGGCGAAGTTGGTCTTGACGATATCCAAGCGGCCGTCGCCGTCATAATCCGCCGCGGAGACGCCCATGCCGGCTTGCGGTTTGCCATCCGCGCTGTAGGCCACTCCGGCTTCGATCGCAATATCGTTGAACGTGCCGTCATGATTATTTCGGTAGAGGGCTGAAGACGTTGAGTCGTTAGCCACGTAGATATCAGGCCACCCGTCGTTGTCGAAGTCGCTCACCAGAACGCCGAGACCATAAGTTCCCGGCGTTTTCCAGATGCCCGCCTTCTCAGATACATCCGTGAATGTCCCATCGCCATTGTTGTGAAGCAGCGCGTTGCGGCCGCCGTCCAGACCCGGCGGGCCGCAGGCAACCTTGATTGCCTTGTACAGACAATTGCCGGATTCCGGAACGGGCACAGTCTTCGGATCGAAGTCGATGTAGTTGGCGACGAATAAGTCCAGCCATCCGTCTTTGTCATAATCGACGAAGGCGCAGCCGGTATTCCAGCGCTTAAGGCCTTTGGGCGTCAGCCGCATCGTTTTCGCGAGTCCGGCTTTCTCCGACACATCCGTGAATCTTCCGTTGCCGTCGTTGTGATACAGAACGCAATCGCCCCAATAGGTCACGACCAGATCGTCCATACCATCGTTGTCGTAGTCGCCGACGCAGCAGCCTTGCCCCCAGCCCGTGCGCGCCAGCCCGGACCCCGGCGTCACATCCGTGAATGTGCCGTCGCGATTATTCTTGTAGAGCCTGCTGGTAGGACGGTTCGCATCAGTCCACTTCGCTTCGAAGCGGTCCCCGTTGACGAAGAAGATGTCGAGCCATCCATCGTGATCGTAGTCAAAAAAAGCGACCCCGCAGCCGGTTGTTTCCAGCAAAAAACGGTTGCGGTTTTCTCCGCCGAATATGGTTTTCGCGCGCAGTCCCGCCTCGCGCGCCACATTCTTGAACTGCACGCCGAGCGGAACGCTTCCAAGCAACTGATCGAAGCTGAACACGGCCGCTGTCCGGCACAGTGACCGGATCAGCGTTCGCCGGGAAATCGCCATGCCAAAAACTGCCGAATCTGACCAACGCCGCGCACAATGGACTCGCTCGGAGCGGCCAATTCCGCGGACTTCTCCTCCGTTTAAGGCCGCGCCGCGCGGCCTGCGCGCTCTCCTATCCTAACAAGGGCGTCATAATAATCGAGTGCGGTGGATATGCTTGGCCGCGATTCTTGGAACTGCGGCCGGGGCTTCCGGGTTGATGCTGAAGGACAGCTACGGGCGCGATGTGCGGCCGCTTGAGAGCCGCGCGGCGGTATTTATCTTCACGCGCATCGATTGCCCGATTTCAAACCGCTATGCTCCCGAGATCTCACGCCTGCACGCCGCTTTCGCCCCTAAGGGGATCGCATTCTGGCTGGTGTATGTGGACTCTGCGCGAACGCCGGAGGACGTTCGCAGGCACATGGCCGAGTATGGCTATCACATGGGGGCCCTGCTCGACTTTCGTCATGAGCTTGTATCGCTCACTCACGCCGAAGTTACGCCCGAAGCGGTCGTGTACTGCGACAACCACATTGTCTATCGCGGCCGCATTGACGATCAGTACGCGACGTTCGGCAAATCGCGGCCGAACGCAACCACGCACGATCTTGAAGACGTGCTAACGGCCATCGCCGCGGGCCGGACCCTCCAACCGCATACGACCCGCGCCACAGGCTGCTTTATCTCAGACCTGAAATGATTACCCGCGTGTTGCTCGTTGGCGTTGCTGCAATGGCTGCGCTGTGCGCGCGTCCGGTCACCTTCAACCGCGACATCGCGCCGGTCCTGTTCCGCTACTGCGCACCGTGCCACCGGCCGGGAGAGGCCGCGCCCTTTTCGCTGCTGACCTATGCTGACGCAAAACGCCGCGCCAGGCAGATCGCGGCGGTCACGCACAGCCGTTACATGCCGCCCTGGCCGCCCGAACCTAGCGAGGGCGAGTTCGAAGGCGAGCGAAGGCTGACCGAGGCGCA
>Ga0070740_10001777_pt1 | contig 27928 bp, 27 predicted proteins | sample Coa_R2_FD_67286 | JGI IMG/M metagenome (GOLD analysis project Ga0070740, IMG submission 67286) | Surface soil microbial communities from Centralia Pennsylvania, which are recovering from an underground coalmine fire - Coalmine... | ecosystem: Environmental > Terrestrial > Soil > Unclassified ...
ATTTGCGTCGTCGCATCCGGGCAAGCGCCCCTACCAGACCGTCACCGTCGCCTACGGGCCGCAGGTGCTGTGGCCGGACCACTGCGTGCAGGGCACCAGGGGCGCCGCCTTCCGCGACGACCTGAACATCCCGCACGCCGAGCTGGTGCTGCGCAAGGGCTATCACCGCGACATCGATTCCTATTCGGCGTTCTACGAGAACGACCGCAAGACCATGACCGGGCTCGGCGGCTACCTGCGCGAGCGCGGCCTGACGCGGGTGTTCCTCGCCGGCCTCGCCTATGATTTCTGCGTGCGCTATTCGGCCGAGGACGCCAGGCGCGAGGGCTTTACGGCGATCGTAATCGAGGACGCCTGCCGCGGCATCGACGTCGACGGCTCGATGGCGGCGACGCGGGCGCAATTCGCCGCGCTCGGCATCGCAAGCGTCACGGCGGCGGCGATCGGCAATGGCTGAGAAACTGGAGCGGGCGAAGGGATTCGAACCCTCGACCCCGACCTTGGCAAGGTCGTGCTCTACCCCTGAGCTACACCCGCATCCGGTAGATAGTTAATGTTCGGCCGGCGCTTTTGCGATGCCGGCTGCCAAGGGCGTTCCTATAGCCAAAAGCCCTTGGCCTTTGCAACCGCGCCCGGGCGATTGCCTTAATCGTGGCGGACGCGGCGCCGGGCGGCGCGCCGCGAGGCGCGCACCGGGGCCACATAGGCCGGATTCTCGTTGCAGAAGCCGCGATTGCCGGCAAGCACCGTCGGCTGGCATTGCGCAAAAGACTGGTATTGGCAGTCCCAATAGGCGTCGCGGCCCTGGTTGATGACCGCGCACCAGGGGGCGTTGGCGGCCTGGGCGGGCGCCGCCAGGGTCATTGTCGCAGTGGCGAGAACGGCAGCCGCCAATAGAATGTGGTTCATCGTCGCCTCCTTCACCCCCCGTCTATACTAACACCGCCGCCGAAGAATTCCTGCGCCGATGGCCAAGACCCCGGATGAGCTGTTCGCCGCCCTCGATGCGCTCGGCATCGCGCACCGCTCCGTCAGCCATCCGCCGCTGTTCACGGTCGAGCAATCCCGCGCGCTGCGCGGCCAGATCCCCGGCGGCCATACCAAGAACCTGTTCCTGCGCGACAAGAAAAGCGCGCTTTACCTGGTGGTGGCCGAGGAAGACGCCGAAATCGAGCTCAAAAGCCTGCACCGGCGGCTCGGCGCCACCGGCCGCTTCTCCTTCGGCTCGGCCGACCTGTTGCGCGAGGTGCTGGGGGTGGCGCCCGGCGCGGTGACGCCGTTCGGCGCCATCAACGACACCGAGGCCCGCGTCACCGTCGTGCTCGACGCCGCCTTGATGGAGCACGACGTCATCAACTGCCATCCGCTGGTCAATACCATGACCACCTCGCTCAAGCGCGAGGATTTGCTTGAATTTCTGCGCTCGACCGGCCACGAGCCGCGCATCGAGCGCGTTTCCGGCGGCGGCAGCGAGGCCGGCTGACCCGGTTGCATCCGGCTTGCGGATGACCCATTTAATCGGCCAAGGAACCCCAACGGGGTCCGGCGCGTGGTCCCGGAAAGTGGGTACCGGTTTTCGGATAAGATCACGCACCACCAATAACTTCGAGGAACCATGCTGCAGAACGGCGGGGCGGTGACGGCGGCGGCCGACGTGGTCAAGGACGTGACCACGCAGAGCTTCATGAAGGACGTGATCGAGGAATCCAAGCGCCAGCCGGTGCTGGTGGATTTCTGGGCGCCGTGGTGCGGGCCCTGCAAGCAGCTCACGCCGGTCCTGGAAAAGGCGGTCAAGGCCGCCAAGGGCAAGGTCAAGCTCACCAAGATGAACATCGACGAGCATCCGGCCATCCCCGGCCAGATGGGCATCCAGTCGATCCCCGCGGTAATCGCCTTCTCCAACGGCCAGCCGATCGACGGCTTCATGGGCGCGCTGCCGGAATCCCAGGTCGTCGCCTTCCTCGAGCGTCTCACCAAGGGCAAGATCGCGCCCGACGACGCCGATCAATTGAAGGCGGCCGATGCCGCCCTGGCCGCGGGCAATGCCGCGGTCGCGGCCGAGATGTACGCCGCCCTGCTGCAGCAGGATTCGTCCAATGTGTCGGCGCTCGCCGGGCTTGCGCGCTGCTACGTCGAGACCGGCAATATCGAGCAGGCCAAGAAGACGCTCGCGCTGGTGCCGGAGGCCAAGAGCAGCGACGCCGCGGTTGCGGCCGCGCGCGCCGCGGTCGATCTCGCCGAGAAGGCCAAGGCGGTCGGACCGATCGGCGAGCTGGAGGCCAAGGTCGCCGCCAATCCGCTCGACCATCAGGCGCGGTTCGATCTTGCCACCGCCTTGAACGCGGCCGGCAAGCGCGCCGACGCCGCCAATCATCTGCTCGAGATCGTGCGCCGCGACCGCAAATGGAACGACGACGGCGCCCGCAAGCAGCTGGTGCAGTTTTTCGAGGCCTGGGGTTTTGCCGATCCAGCCGCGGTGGAAGGCCGCAAGCGGCTGTCGTCGATTTTGTTTTCGTAGCCCGTCATTCCGGGGCGCGCCAGCGGCGCGAACCCGGAATCCAGCTACGAATGTCGCGCTTGGTTCTGGATTCCGGGTTCGCTCGCCATAGCGCGTCGAAGGCGCGCGTAACCGCGCTTCAGGCGAGCGCCCCGGAATGACAAAGAGGCCAGAACAATGCCGATGAACGCCCAGTATCGCGGGCCGATCGATCTGCCCGAGGTGATCCCGGTGTTTCCGCTGCCGGGGGCGCTGCTGTTGCCGCGCGGACAGATGCCGCTCAACATCTTCGAGCCGCGCTATCTCGCCATGGTCGACGACGCGCTGCGCGACGGCCACCGGCTGATCGGCATGATCCAGCCCGACGTCGCGCACGCCGCCGATGCCGACAAGCCGGTGCTGTACAAGGTCGGCTGCGTCGGCCGCATCACCCAGCTCGCGGAGAGCGGCGACGGCCGCTATCTGATCGAGCTCACCGGCATTGCGCGCTTTCAGGTCGAGCAGGAGCTGCCGGTCAAGACGCTGTACCGGCAATGCCGCGTCACCTATGCGCCGTTCGCCGACGACTTCGTCGCCCGCAAGGGCGAGCACGCGGTCGACCGCGAGGCGCTGCTCGACGCGCTGCGCGGCTTCCTCGAGGCCAACGACCTCAAGGCCGACTGGGACGGCATCGACAAGGCGCCGAACGAGGCGCTGGTCAATGCGCTGTCGATGATGTCGCCCTACGGCCCGGCCGAGAAGCAGGCGCTGCTCGAGGCGCCGGATCTGAAGACCCGCGCCGAGGTGCTGGTCGCCATCACCCAGATCGAGCTCGCCAAGAAGAACACCGAGGGCGAGCCGCAGTTGCAGTAGTAGGTGTTTGCATTGCATAGCCGCGATCTCTCTTGCCCTCTCCCCCCAGGGGAGAGGGGAAGCGAGACCGCCGCACCGCTGTGCTATAAGCGACCTGAAACGTTCCGGGAGCTACCCATGACCGAACCCGCCACCGAACGCCCCTCAGGCAGCGTCGATCCAAAGCTCCTGGAAATCCTGGTCTGCCCGCTGACCAAGGGACCGCTCGAATACGACGCCGCCAAGCAGGAGCTCGTTTCGCGCAAGGCCAAGCTCGCCTATCCGATCCGCGACGGCATCCCCATCATGCTGCCGGAGGAAGCGCGCAAGCTGGAGTGAACTTGACCACAAACTTTATTTGTCATCGCCGGGCTTGGCCCGGCGATCTCGCTTAGGTGGGCAAAGCCGTGCCTTACTAATCGGGATGGCCGGGACAAGCCCGGCCATGACAGAATAGAAGAGACGCGAAGCGAGGGAGTGAACGAATGATCAAAATCTGGGGCCGCAACACGTCGTCCAACGTGCAGAAGGCGATGTGGGCGGTCGGCGAGCTCAAGCTCGAGCACACACGCATCGACATCGGCGGCGCGTTCGGCGGCAACAAGGAGCCGAAATATCTGGCGATGAACCCGAACGGCCTGGTGCCGACCCTGGAGGAAGAAGACGGCTTCCTGCTGTGGGAGAGCAATTCGATCGTGCGCTATCTCGCCGGCAAGCACGACAAGACCGGCGTGCTCGAGCCGAAGGACGCGCATCAGCGCGCGCTGGCGAGCCAATGGATGGACTGGCAGCTGTCGGTCTGCGGCCCGGCGATCGGCCCGGCGTTCTGGGGCCTGATCCGCACGCCGCCGGAAAAGCGCGACATGGCGGCGATCAAGGCCTCGCAGGACAAGACCGTCGCGGCAATGAAGATGCTGGACGAGCGGCTCGGCAAGGCGCCTTACGTCGCCGGCCCGAACTTCTCCTACGGCGACATTCCGGTCGGCATCATGTGCTACCGCTACCGCCAGCTGGTGCCGGAGCGGCCGAAGACGCCCAACCTCGACCGCTGGTACGACGCGATCTCCGCGCGCAAGCCGTTCCAGGATCACGTCGGCAGCATTCCGCTGAGCTGATTGTTTTACGCGGCGCGCGTCACATTCTCTCTTCCTCTCTTCCCCTCTTCCCTTGTGGGAGAGGGTGCCCGAGCGGAGGCGAAGCCGAGCGAGGGCGGGTGAGGGGTCGGAAATCGAATGAGCCGCTGACCCCTCACCCGGCTCGCCTTCGCTATCGCTCCGGCTCGCCACCCTCTCCCTCAAGGGGAGAGGGGAAGTGTGCGCGTTGCAACGCTTGAGGACTAAAGCGCCTCGCCACGCATCAGCTTCGGCACGTCGCCGGTGAAGCCCGCCGCCTCGCGGATGAACAGGCGTTTGAGCGGCGGCATGCGCTCGACCAGGCCGAGGCCGACGTCGCGGACGAGTCGCAGCACGTCGGAGCGGTTGGAGAACAGCCGATTGAGCCCGTCGGTGGCGACGCCCATCATCGCGGTGTCGAAGCGCCGCCAGCGCTGATAGCGCTCCAGAACGTCAGGGCCGCCGATGTCGAGCCCGAGCCGCGCGGCATCGGCCGCCGCTTCGGCCAGCGCCGCAACATCGCGCAGGCCCATGTTGAGGCCCTGCCCGGCGATGGGATGAATGACGTGCGCGGCGTCGCCGACCAGCGCCAGGCGCTCGGCGATGAACTCACGCGCGGTGAACAGGCCGAGCGGGAAGGCGCGCCGGGCGCCGATCACCTTGAGGTCGCCGAGGTGCAGGCCAAAGCGTTTCTCCAGCTCGTCGTGAAATTCGGCGTCGCTCAACGCAATGATGCGCTCGGCCTCCTCGGCGCGCTCGGTCCACACGATCGACACGCGGTTTCCCGTCAGCGGCAGAATGGCGAACGGCCCGGCGGGCAGGAAATGCTCCTCGGCACGGCCCTGGTGATCGCGCTCGTGCGCCACGGTGCAGACGATGGCCGACTGGCCGTAGTTCCAGCCGTGCGTGGCAATGCCGGCCTGCTCGCGGATCCGCGAACGCGCGCCGTCGGCGCCGACCAAAAGCCGCGCCGCAATTTCCGTGCCGTCCGCCAAAGTGACATCGATGCTGTTCGGCGCATGCGCGAAGCCGGTCACCGCCGTGCCCCGCAAGTCGATGCCGAGCTCTTTGGCCTTCGCCACCAGCGCGTCGACCAGCAACTTGTTCTCGATCATATGCGCGAAGGGCTCGCCCTCCTCGACCTCGCCGCCAAAGGTGAGGAAGGTCGGGCGCACGGCGTCGTCGAGCTTGGAATCGGTCACCACCATGTCGAGGATCGGCTGTGCTGCGTCGGCAACCGCGTCCCAGACCTCGATCGCCTCGAACAGGCGCCGCGCCGCGGCGGCAATGGCGGAGGCGCGCGGGTCGCGCGACTGGTCATGGCCGAGCGCGGGATCGGCGACCTTCACCGAAAACGAGGCGCCCAGCGCCTGGCGCAGCGCAATCGCCAGCGCCAGCCCGGCAAAGCCCGCCCCGCCGATCACCACGTCGCGCTTGACCGCGGCCATGTACGTCCTTCCTTGTAAATTCCGCGCCAGCATAGCAGGTTGAGGCCGAACTTTGACCCTTTCAGGCCCGGCCCCGAATGCCCACCGCTGTCGAAGACCTGCTGACCATCCTCGATCTCGAAGAACTCGATCTCAACCTGTTCCGCGGCCGCTCGCCGCAGGCCGGCTGGCAGCGCGTGTTCGGCGGCCAGGTCATCGGCCAGGCGCTGGTCGCCGCCGTGCGCACCGTCGATGCCGGCCGGCCGCCGCATTCCATGCACGCCTATTTCCTGCTGCCGGGCGATCCGAAAGTTCCGATCATCTACGACGTCGACCGCATCCGCGACGGCAAGAGCTTCACCACCCGCAACGTCACCGCGCGCCAGCACGGTCACCCGATCTTTTCCATGCTGGTGTCGTTCCACAGCGACGAGCCTGGGCTCGACCACCAGGCCAGGATGCCGAAGGTGCCGCCGCCGGAAGAGCTGCCGAACGAATCCGAGATGCGCGAGAAGATGCTGCCGACCATGCCCGATCCGGTGCGGCGCTATTACGAGCGCGAGCGGCCGATCGAACTGCGCCCGGTCGAGTTCGACCGCTACGGCGGCAAGAAATATCCCGACGGCCGTTTTCACGTCTGGATCCGCACCACCGGCCGCCTGCCCGACGACCGCGCCATCCATCAATGCGTGCTGGCCTACGCCTCCGACATGACGCTGCTCGATGCGGCGCTGGCGCCGCACGGCCGCACCTTGTTCGAGCGCGAGTTCATGGCGGCGAGCCTCGACCATGCGCTGTGGCTGCACCGGCCGTTCCGCGCCGACGACTGGCTGCTCTATGCGCAGGATTCGCCCAACCTGCACGGCTCGCGCGGCTTCTCGCGCGGACTTATATTCACCCGCGACGGCACGCTGGTTGCGTCGGTCGCCCAGGAAGGCCTGGTGCGGCAGCGGCGCGAATAACTCGGCGTATCATGACGGAGCGCGCCCCTCTTCTTCTTACCCTCCCCCTTGTGGGGAGGGTCGGCGCGAAGCGCCGGGGTGGGGGTGGCCGCTATTCATATTGGCGACTTTCACGGACGACTTCGACCCCTACCCCCGACCCCTCCCCACAAGGGGGAGGGGAGCTGCGGATGCAGCGAAGATATCTGCCATTTTTTACTCTGATGTTTTTTTTGCTCTTGCTGGCATCGGCGATCGCCGCTTCCGGCAGACAACCGCCGCCGCCCGGTTCGTTCGCCGGCGCGCCCGCCGAATACACCCGCTTCACGCCCGCCGAATTGACGCGCGGCTTTCTGGCGCTGGCCTTCGGCTCCGATCTGCGCATCGGCGCCAAGCCGCGCGGTGTTCGCAGATTCGATCATCCCATCAAAGCGCGCGTGATCGCCGGCGGCAGCGTCGACCGCGTCGTGACCATGCAGCGCATCATCGAGGAATACGCCAACACGGTGCCGCGGCTGCGGCTCGGGCTCGCCGACGGCCCGCCGGCCGACATCGAAGTGCGCCTGATCGACGAGAAGGACTTCCGCTCGGCATTGCGCGACGCCTTCGGCGCCGAAGTGGCGCAGGCCTTCATCAAGCGCACCGACCCGCAATGCATGACCAGCGTGAAATCGAGCACCGACGGCGACATCCTGCGCTCGGTGTCGTTCGTCATCGTCGACAAGGGCGACGACGTGTTCCTCGACTGCGCCTACCACGAATTGCTGCACGCCTTCGGCCTGTCGAACCACGACCAGCGCAATCCCTGGACCACCCTCAACCAGCGGCGCATGGTCGGCTACCTCACGGTCTATGACCGCGACCTCTTGACCCTGCTCTACGATCCGCGTGTCACCCCTGGCATGACCGTCACCCAGGCCCGCGCCGCGCTGCCGGCGCTGATTGCCGACAACGGCCTGGCAAGCCCGCGCCGGCGCCGATAAGACAGCATCGCTGTCCTAAGATGCCCTTTTCTTGCGCCGCTTGCCTGTGGGCCAAGCAAGAAAGCCGCTTAATCTTTAGGCGAACAGCCGATAGCTTGGCTGCGATGGGGTCCGTCCGCATTGCCGGCCCGGGCTCCAATTTATTTGCGGTCCCGTGCCGGGGGCCTCATCGCCGGGAAGGAAGCCAATGAAGCTGGTCATTGCGGTCATCAAACCATTCAAGCTCGACGAGGTCCGCGACGCGCTGACGCGGGTCGGGGTGCACGGCATGACCGTCACCGAGGTCAAGGGCTACGGGCGGCAGAAGGGTCACATGGAGATCTATCGCGGCGCCGAATACGCCGTGAATTTCCTGCCCAAGCTGCGCATCGAGGTGGCGGTCGCCAGCGAGCAGCTCGACCAGGTGATGGAAGCCGTCACCGCCGCCGCGCGCACGGGACAGATCGGCGACGGCAAGATCTTCGTCATGCCGCTCGAGCAGGCGACCCGCATCCGCACCGGCGAAACCGACGTCGACGCGCTTTAGATCCATTGGGGGGACGACAATGACACGGGCGCTCTCACGCCTTGCGCTGACTGCTATCGCAACGCTCGCCGCTTCGCCTGCCTTCGCGCAAGCCGCCAAGATCGACGGCGCCGATACCGCCTGGATGATCGGCGCCACCGGGCTGGTGCTGATGATGACGATCCCGGGTCTGGCGCTGTTCTACGCCGGCATGGTGCGCAAGAAGAACGTGCTTGCCACCATGGCGCAGTCGCTCGCCGCCACCTTTCTCGTCTCCATCCTGTGGGCCTTCATCGGTTATTCGCTGACCTTTTCGGGCGACGGCGCCTGGCTCGGCAATCTCGAGCGCGCCTTCCTGCACGGTATGACCGCGGATTCGATCTCGCCTTTGGCCAAGACCATCCCGGAAGCGCTGTTCATGATCTATCAGATGACCTTCGCCATCATCACGGTGGCGCTGGTGGCGGGCTCGGTCGCCGACCGCCTGCGCTTCTCGGCCTATCTCATCTTCTGCGCGCTGTGGCTGCTGCTGGTCTATGTGCCGATCGCGCACTGGGTATGGGGCGGCGGCTTCCTCGGCAGCTACGGCCTGATCGATTTTGCCGGCGGCACCGTGGTGCATCTCAACGCCGGCGTCGCCGGTTTGACGGCGGCCCTCATCATCGGTGCGCGGCGCGGCTACGGCCATGAGAACCTGGCGCCGCACGATCTGACCCTGGCGGTGATCGGCACCGGCCTGCTGTGGGTCGGCTGGTTCGGCTTCAACGGCGGCTCCGCGCTCGGCGCCACTTCGCGCGCGGTGATGGCAATCGTCGCCACCCATCTCGCCGCCTCGACCGGCGCCGTCACCTGGATGGCGCTGGAATGGTGGACGCGCGGCAAGCCGTCCGTGCTCGGCATGATTTCGGGCGCGGTGGCGGGCCTCGGCACCATCACGCCGGCCTCCGGCTACGTCATGCCGATGCAGGCGGTGCTGATCGGGCTGATCGCCGGCGCCATCTGCTTCTGGGCCTGCACCTCGCTCAAGATCAAGTTCGGCTACGACGATTCACTCGACGTCTTCGGCGTGCACGGCATCGGCGGCCTGACCGGCACGCTGCTCGCCGGCATATTCGCCGCGGCGGCGCTGTCGGTGAGCACCGAAACGCCGAACGGCATCGCCGGGCTGCTCGAAGGCAACCCGCATCAGCTTGTGGCGCAGCTCTACGGCGTCGCCGTCACCGCGATCTGGTCGGGCATGCTCACCGTCATCATCCTCAAAGTGATCGAGTTGATGGTGCCGTTGCGCGTGCGCCAGGAAGACGAGGTCATGGGTCTCGACGTCAGCCAGCACGGCGAGGCCCTGCAATAGCCCTGTCTATTTTTTAGGCAGAGCGGGTACCCCCTGACTGTCATTTGGGCGGAGGCCCCAGGCCGGATTCGCGCGCGCCTCCGGATTTGGCGATTTACGCAACTGAATCAATCTTCTAGCTCGCCGAGCAGAATCTGGCACGGCGTTTGATTCCCTCTCTGTGGCTGTGCCTGCGAAGTGCGCTTCGCCAGGCGCGGCTCAGTGACCGGCCCTTACTGCGTCAACGTAACGGGGCTTTAGCGGGGATCGAATCCATGAAAATCGTCATGGCCATTATCAAGCCTTTCAAACTCGACGAGGTCCGTGACGCCCTGACCTCCATCGGGGTGCAAGGGCTGACAGTTACCGAAGTGAAGGGCTACGGGCGCCAAAAGGGGCACACGGAAATCTACCGTGGGGCCGAGTACGCGGTCAGCTTCCTGCCGAAGATCAAGGTGGAAGTGGCGGTCGCATCCGATCAGGTCGACAAGGTCATCAGCGCCATCACCGGCGCCGCCAAGACCGGGCAGATCGGCGACGGAAAAATCTTCGTCTTCGGACTCGATCACGCGGTGCGCATCCGCACCGGCGAGACCGATTCGGCTGCGCTGTAAGCCAACCGCAAACCATTGGGACAGGAGTTAAGACCATGACGTTGAGGAAATCTTCCCGAGCGGGGCTGTTGGCTCTCGCCTTCGGAGTGATGCTCGGAATTGTTATGTGCTTGGCGCTCAATACCGCCTCGTACGCCCAGGCGCCTGCCGGCGCTCCGGCTGCCGCCGCTGCACCGGCCGCTCCGCCGGCGCCGCCGCCGGCCTGCGCCAACGACCCCGACCCGAAAAAGGCCGTGCTCGCCAAGTGCACGCCGAATTCGGGCGACACCGCCTGGATGCTGACCTCGGTCGCGCTCGTGCTGATGATGACCATTCCGGGCCTCGGCCTGTTCTATGGCGGCATGGTGCGCAAGAAGAACGTCGGCGACACGGTGATGACGAGCTTTGCCGTCACCTGTCTGGTGACGATCCTCTACTCGATCGTCACCTATAGCCTGTCGTTCACCACCGGCGGGCCGTTCCTCGGCGGCTTAAGCCGCGTGTTCCTGCAAGGCATCTTGAGCGACATCTCGACCGGCATCGGCAATCCCAACGGCCTGGCGGTGACCATCCCCGAGACCGTCTACCTGTGCTTCCAGATGACCTTTGCCATCATCACGCCGGCGCTGATCGCCGGCGCCTTTGCCGAGCGCATGAAGTTCTCGGCGATGCTGTGGTTCATCGGACTGTGGGCGATCTGCGTCTACGCGCCGATCGCGCACTGGGTCTGGGGCGCCGACGGCTTTATGTCCAACGGCAACAGCGACGCCTGGTTCAAGGTGCTCGACTTCGCCGGCGGCACCGTCGTGCACATCAACGCGGGCGTCGCCGGCCTGATGTGCGCGATCTGCCTCGGCAAGCGCAAGGACATGGGCCCGCCGCACAACATGGTGCTCACCTTCATCGGCGCCTCGCTGCTGTGGGTCGGCTGGTTCGGCTTCAACGCCGGCTCCGCCGTCACCGCCGGCATGCAGGCGGGCATGGCGATGACCGTGACGCAGATCGCCACCGCGGTCGCCGCCTTCACCTGGATGATCGTCGAGTGGATCTGTCGCGGCAAGCCGACGGTGATCGGCATCTGCTCCGGCGCGGTCGCCGGCCTCGTCGCCATCACGCCGGCCTCGGGCTTCGTCGGCCCGGTCGGCTCGATGGTCATCGGCGTCGCCGCCGGCGTGTTCTGCTACTGGGGCGTCACCGGGCTGAAGCGCATGCTCAACCAGGACGACGCGCTCGACTGCTTCGGCGTGCACGGCGTCGGCGGCATCGTCGGCGCGCTGCTCACCGGCGTGTTCGCGATCTCCGAGTACGGCGGCACGTCCGGCCTCATCGAGGGCAATGCCGCGCAGATGATCAGCCAGGTCAAGGGCATCGTCATCGTCATCGTCTACGACGCCATCGTGTCCCTGGTCCTGCTCAAGATCATCGACGCGATCATCGGCCTGCGCGTCACGCCCGAAGTGGAGCGCGAGGGTCTCGATCTCGCGCTGCACGGCGAGGTGGTGCAGTAGCCCCTTCGACCTAGCGGTAGGGGCGGAAACCCGGCACTGTCCCTTCCGTCGGGGCCCCGGTCCAGCAATGGATCGGGGCCTCTCTCGTTTCTGCGGGACTGTCAGGCGAGCATGCGCCGCCGTGCGGTCCTGAGAAAGCGCATGCCGGATGCGGTGACCTTGACGTTGACGCGGCCATCGCGATCGACGCCGCGCGCGACGAGACCGCGGTCGACCGCCTCCTCCCACACCGCCAGACGCGGGCATGATGTGCGCCAGGCATCCATGGTCTGCCGGTAAGTGCGCGGCTCCTTGGCAATCCACTCGAGCAGATCGAGCACCAAGCTGTCGAGATTGCGTTCCGTAGCGCGTGTCGTCATGGCGAGAACAGTCCCGGCGCGACCATGAGGTAAGCGCCCTGCAAGACGTAGAAACCCGAAATCGACGTGATGATGCGCGCCGCCCAGACACGATACTGGGTATCGCTCATCGCTTCCAGGAAGCGCCGCGCGGCGCTGGTGCCGATCATCGACGCCGCGATCGCCACCGCCATCATGGCGGGATCAAGCGAGGCGGCCTGATCGACGATGCCGCTGAAGTAGGCGAGCTTCACGCCGTGACCGAACAGCTGACACAGCGCCTTGGTGGCGACGATTTCGCGGCGGTCGAGCGTGCCGCCGAGGAAGTAGGCGTCAATGAGGGGCCCGGCGACGCCGGTGAGCAGCAGCAGACTCATGCAGATGGCGCCATAGATGACGCCATGGCCCGGGCGGCTGGCATCGGGTTGCAGGGCCGGCGGCAAGAGGCGGACGGCAAAGGGCGTCAGGCCTAGGAAAAGCGTGGCTACCGGCAGGCTCGGCACATAGCGCCAGAACGACCACGCCGCCATGGCGGCGCTGGCGCCGATCAGATAGCCGGCCGCGGCCTTGACGCGGACGTGCCGCCACCACAAAAGGCCGCGCCAGCCATTCGACGCCATCTGGGTCACCGCATGCAGCGCCATCGCCTGCGGAAGCGGCAGTAAAACCAGCAGAATCCCGATCAGGATCATGCCGCCGGCCATGCCGAAAATGCCCGACAGAAACGCCGTGCCGACCATGGCAAGGCCCAGCACCGGCATCAGCACCGCTGTCATCGCGCAACTCTCCGCGCCGTCTCATGCGCCTGTTGCGGCCGCGCGGCAAACGGAGTTATCTGAGGATCAGCCTTAGTTTTCTTAATGCTTCGTTCTTGCAATGAATGCGCCGCCCATGCGCAAGTTGCCTTTCCTGAACGGTGTCAGAGCGTTCGAGGCCTCGGCCCGCGCCGGCAGTTTTGCCCGCGCCGCGACCGAACTGAACGTGACGCCCGCTGCCATCAGCCGCATGGTGCGGCTGCTGGAGCAGCGGCTCGGGCTGACGCTGTTCCAGCGCAAGGCCAACGGGCTGTCGCTCACGCCGGCGGGCCGCGCCTACCAGACCGGCCTGACGCCGATTTTCGATGCCTTGGCGAATCTGACCGCCCAAGTCACCGCGCTCGCCAATCCTTATGTGCTGACCGTCGGCGTCGGGCCGACTTTCGCCATCCGCTGGCTGATCCCGCGACTCGCCTCCTTCTATAAATTGCAGCCCGATATCGACGTCCGCATCACCACCGGCGGCGCCGCCGCGCCTTTCGGCGAGGACTGGACCTGCGGCATCAAACTCGGCCACGGCAACTGGCCGAACCTTGCCGCCGAGCCGCTATTCGCCGCCGATTTGATTCCCGTCTGCACGCCGGCGCTCGCCCGCCATCTCAAAACGCCGGCCGATCTGAAGACGGCGACGCTATTGCGGGTGGCCCACGCGCCGGACGACTGGCCGCGCTGGCTGAAGGCCGCCGGCGTGCCAAAACTGATGTCAAAAGGGCCGCAGTTCGAGTTCTACGGCCAGGCGCTGCAGGCGGCGGCCGACGGCGTCGGCGTCGCCATGGGCATCACGCCCTATATCGACGACGATCTCGCGGCCAGGCGGCTGGTTGCGCCCTTCGCGCGGACGGTGCCGAAAGGCCAGCGCTGGTACCTGGTCTACGACCGGGCGCGGCTGGAAGAGCCAGGTTTTGCGGCCTTCCGGGCCTGGCTGACGCAGGCGGCTGAAGCCAAGCCTGCCCCGCGGGCCGATGGTTAATCGGGTCTTAACCTCGCACTATCTAATGTCACCAACCGCAATCCGCGCGGGCGCCGGCCTGCGCCGGTGAACGTGCATGTCCATGATGACCGCCAAGCGCGAGCCTTCCCCCATGCCTGCTGCGGCGGTCGACAGCCGCTCGCCTTTCGTGCGGCTGACCGAGCTCATCGCCGGTCTCGAGCCGGGCAAGCCCGTCATCAACCTCTCGGTCGGCGAACCGCAGCATCCGATCCCGAGCTTCGTCGGACCGACTCTCGCCGCCCACTTGAATGAATTCGGCCGCTATCCGGCCAACAAGGGCATCGAGCCGTTCCGCAAGGCCGTCGCCGGATGGCTCGGCCGCCGCTACAAGTTGCCGCGCGCCGTCGATCCCGAAAACGAAGTGCTGGTGCTCAACGGCACGCGCGAGGGCCTGTTCCTCGCGGCCATCGCGGCGCAGCGCTGGGTCAAGCCGCGCCAGGGCAAGCCGGCGGTGCTGATCCCCAATCCCTTCTATGCGGCCTATGCGGCGGGCGCGCTCGCCGCCGGCTGCCAGCCGGTCTATCTGCCGGCGACGCGCACGAGCTCCTTCCTGCCCGATCTCGATGCGCTCGACGATGCGCTGCTGGCGCGGACGGTCGCCTTCTACATCGCCTCGCCGTCGAACCCGCAAGGCGCGGTGGCAAGCCGCGACTATCTCGCCAGGCTCGCCGCGCTCGCCCGCCGCTTCGGCTTCCTGGTGTTCGCCGACGAATGCTACTGCGAGATCTACAGCAAGAATGCCCCGGTCGGCATGCTCGAAGCGTCCGGCCCCGACTTCGCCAATGTCGTGGTGTTCCATTCGCTGTCCAAGCGCTCGAACCTGCCCGGCCTGCGCGTCGGCTTCGCCGCCGGCGACCGCCGCTTCCTCGGCGCCTATCTCGAATTGCGCAACGTCGCCGCGCCGCAGGTGCCGGTGCCGGCGCAGCATGTCGGCGTCGCCGCCTATGGCGACGAGGCGCATGTCGAGGACAACCGCAGGCTCTACGCCGCCAAGTTCGATCTCGCCGACAAGATCATCGGCACGCGTTACGGCTATGCGCGGCCCGACGGCGGCTTCTTCCTCTGGCTCGACGTCGCCGCCTATGGCGGCAGCGAGGCCGTGACCAAGAAGCTATGGCAGGAGGCCGGCGTGCGCGTGGTGCCGGGGCGCTATCTGGCGCGCGAGCAGGACGACGGCGCCAATCCCGGCGCCGACTATATCCGCGTCGCCATGGTGCAGGACAAGGCCGCGACCGAAGAGGCGCTGCACCGTATCGTTGCGGTGCTGCGATGAAGCGCATGGTGCAAGCAGGAGAACGACCCCTCGTTCGTCCCCGCGAAAGCGGGGACCCAGGGGTGCGAAGCTCGAAGCTGTCGTTCGTCGCTCTGGATTGCCGCTTCGGCGGGAACGAGCGGAGATAGGGCATGGCATCGGCCGATCGCAGCCTCGACATCGTCGCCTTCCTCTCCGAGCATCTGCGCGACATCGTGCGGCGGCGGCTGCGCGAGCTCGCCGGCCTTGCCTTCCTGACGCTGGCGCTGCTCGGCGCCATCGCGCTCGCCACCTGGTCGGTGCAGGATCCTTCGCTCAGCCACGCCACGCAGAAGCCGATCCACAATCTGCTCGGCTTCCCCGGCGCGATCTTCTCCGATCTCGCCATGCAGCTGCTCGGGCTCGCCTCCATTCTGCTGCTGGCGCCGGAAGCGCTGCTCGGCTGGCGGCTGCTGTCGCACCGTCCGGTCGGCGAAAAGTGGCGCAGCCTGTTGTGGATCCTCGCCACCTTCCTCGGCGCGGCCTTCGTCTCGACGCTGCCGCGCAGCCATGCCTGGCCGCTGCCGACCGGGCTCGGCGGCGTGTTCGGCGACGCGCTGCTGCACGCCCCGGCCTTCGTCATCGGCGAGCCGCTGAGCGGCCTGACGCTGGCGGCGGCCTCGCTGCTGCTCGGCATGGCGACGCTCGCCACGCTCGCGCTCGCGGCCGGCCTGCGCTGGCGGCGCGACGACGGCGAAGCGCCGCCGCTGCGCCACATTGAAGACGACGAAACGGCGGACAGCGAGGACGAGGACGGCGACCGCGTCTCCGCCTGGCGCGGCATGATCGCGCACGAATTGCTCAGCCTGAAGGCGCGGCTGCTGCGGCTCATCAGGCGCACGCCGCGCGCGCCGCTGCCGGCGATGCGCGGCGCCGGACCCCGCGTCGAGCCGCGCTTCGATGCGCTCGGCCGGGTCGCCGCGCCGAGCATGGCGCCGGCGGCGGACTACGAGGAACAGGAGCCGGCGCAGCCCGCGCCGCGCCGCAGGCCGGCGGCGCCGCGCCCGTCACCCCGCCGCGGCGGCGGCTTCGATCTGCCCTCGCTCAACCTGCTGGCGGCGCCGCGCGCCTCCGAGCGCACCACGCTGTCCAAGGACATCATCGACGGCAACGCCGCCGCGCTCGAAAGCGTGCTGTCCGATTTCGGCGTGCGCGGCGAGATCATCAATGCGCGCCCCGGCCCCGTCGTCACGCTGTACGAGCTCGAGCCCGCGCCCGGCATCAAGTCGTCGCGCGTCATCGGCCTGGCCGACGACATCGCCCGCTCCATGAGCGCGGTGTCGGCGCGCGTCGCCGTGGTCTCCGGCCGCAACGCCATCGGCATCGAATTGCCCAATCCGACGCGCGAGAAGGTCTATCTGCGCGAGCTGTTGTCGGCGCGCGACTACAACGAGACCGCCGCCAAGCTGCCGCTCTGCCTCGGCAAGACCATCGGCGGCGAAAGCGTCATCGTCGACCTGTCGCGCATGCCGCATCTCCTGATCGCCGGCACCACCGGCTCCGGCAAGTCGGTCGCCATCAACACCATGATTCTGTCGCTGGTCTATCGCCTGCGCCCCGACCAGTGCCGTCTCATCATGGTCGATCCGAAGATGCTCGAGCTGTCCGTCTATGACGGCATCCCGCATCTGCTCACCCCCGTCGTCACCGATCCGAAAAAGGCGGTGGTGGCGCTGAAATGGGCGGTGCGCGAGATGGAAGAGCGCTACAAGAAAATGTCGAAGCTCGGCGTGCGCAACATCGAGGGCTACAACGCGCGCCTCGCCGAAGCCAAGGCCAGCGGCGAGAAGCTCACCCGCACGGTGCACACCGGCTACGACAAGGAAACCGGCGAGGCGATCTACGAGAAGGAGGAGCTCGAGCTCGAGCCCTTGCCTTTCGTCGTCGTCATCGTCGACGAGATGGCCGACCTGATGATGGTCGCCGGCAAGGACATCGAGGGCGCCATCCAGCGCCTGGCGCAGATGGCGCGCGCCGCCGGCATCCACGTCATCCTGGCAACGCAGCGGCCCTCGGTCGACGTCATCACCGGCACCATCAAGGCGAACTTCCCGACCCGCATCTCTTTCCAGGTCACTTCCAAGATCGACAGCCGCACCATCCTGGGCGAGCAGGGCGCCGAGCAGCTGCTCGGCCAGGGCGACATGCTCTATATGGCCGGCGGCGGCCGCATCAGCCGCGTCCACGGGCCCTTCGTCTCCGACGACGAGGTCGAGAAGGTCGTGCGCCACCTGAAGTCGCAAGGCCAGCCGGAATACCTCGAAGAGGTGACGGCAAGCGACGAACTCGAGGAGGGCGAGGACGGCGCCGTGTTCGACGCGACCGGCATGGGGCTCGCCGAAGGCGGCGACCTCTACCAGCAGGCTGTCGCCGTGGTGAAGCGCGACCGCAAGGCTTCGACCTCCTACATCCAGCGCCGGCTGCAGATCGGCTATAACCGCGCCGCCACCATCATGGAGCGCATGGAGCAGGAAGGCATTGTCGGCCAGCCCAACCATGCCGGAAAGCGCGAAATCCTCATCCCCGAGGACGGCCCCGAGCGGTTTTGACGCCGCCTGCATCGTTCGCAGTTGAGAATCGCGTGATTGACGATTAAGCCGGACGGCGGGGCCGGCGTCGCGAAATAGCCACAGCTTCCTTTATGATCACGGGCGCTGCGGCTTTAGGGCGGAGAACCGGATGGAACTCAAAGTGGTGCGGCTGATCGGGCGCACGGCGGCGGCCGCCCTGTTTGTCGCCGCCCCGGCGCTGGCGCAGAACGTGCCGCTGCCCAGGCCGAAGCCTTCGCCGCAGGCGGCGCCGCCGGCGGTCACCGGCACCGTCGCCGCCAAGCCCGTGCTGCCGCCTTCCTCGACGATCGAACGCACGCAGCAGCAGGCGCCGAACCCGCTCACCAACCCCTTCGCCGCTTTACTCGGCAAGCCCGAGCCCTCCGCCGCGCTCAAGCCGGAACAGCGCGCCGTCATCGAGCGCATCGAGAATTACCTCTCCAATACGCAGATCCTGTCCGGCCAGTTCGTGCAGGTCGGCCCCGACGGCCGGCGCACCCAGGGCGAGTTCTACATCCAGAAGCCCGGCAAGGTGCGCTTCGACTACGATCCGCCGAGCCCGATCGACATCATCGCCGACGGCGAGACCGTGGTGGTGCGCGACCGCAATCTGGCGACGCAGGACGTCTACCCGCTGTCGCAGACGCCGCTGCGCTTCCTGCTGTCGACCCACGTCAATCTGCTCAAGGACACCAATCTGGTCGCGGTCTATGCCGACGATCTCTACATCACCGTGGTGGTGGAGGAAAAAACCGGCGTCGTCGGCACCAGCAAATTGATGATCATGTTCAGCGCCAAGGACATGCAGCTCAAGCAGTGGACCGTCACCGATCCGCAGGGCTTCGACACCACGGTCGCGGTGTACAATCTCGACACCAGCAAGCGGCCGGATCCCAACATGTTCAAGATCGACTACACGAATTACCGGAATTAAATGTCCGTCATTCTGCAACGCGAGCATTGGCACGCGGGCGCGGAATCCAGAAAAATCGCAGAACTGTGAATTGGCTCTGGATTCCGGGTTTGCCGCTTCGCGGCAACCCGGAATGACATGTTAAGCTGCAAGCATGCCGCTCAAGATCACCACCTGGAACATCAACTCGGTCCGTCTGCGCATCAATCTGGTGGCGCGGTTCCTGCGCGGCGTGCAGCCGGACGTGCTGTGCCTGCAGGAAACCAAGTGCCCGGACGACGCCTTCCCGCTCAAGCGCTTCCGGCAGCTCGGCTACGAACACGTCGCGCTCAACGGCCAGAAGGGCTATCACGGCGTCGCCGTCGTCTCGCGCGTGCCGTTCGAGAGCGTGGCGACGCGGAATTTCTGCGGCAAGGCCGATTGCCGCCACATCTCGGTGGTGCTGGGCGAGCGCGCGGGCCTCAGCGAGCCGATCCTGCTGCATAATTTCTACGTGCCGGCCGGCGGCGACGAGCCCGATCCCGAGCTCAACCCGAAATTCGAGCACAAGCTGTCGTTCCTCGACGAGATGCGCGAGCGTGTCGAGCTGCGGCCTGCGCCCGGCCAGCGCGCCATCCTGGTCGGCGATCTCAACGTCGCGCCGCTCGAGCACGACGTCTGGAGCCACAAGCAGATGCTCAAAGTGGTCTCGCACACGCCGATCGAATGCGACAAGCTCAACCTCGCCCGCGCCGCCGGCAACTGGATCGACACCATGCGCGTGCTCACCCCGGAGCCGGAGAAGCTCTATACCTGGTGGAGCTACCGCGCCATGGACAACTGGAAGGCCGCCGACCGCGGCCGCCGGCTCGACCACGTCTGGAGCTCGGACGCGATCGCCGACCGCATTTCCGCGATCGACATCGCCAAGAATTTCCGCGGCGCCGCCCGCCCCTCCGACCACGTCCCGGTGACGGCGACGATCGAAGTCTGATTGTCATGGCCGGGCTTGTCCCGGCCATCCCGATAAGGGACGCATTGCTTTCCTAAGCGGGATCACCGGGACTCGGCGCTTCGCGCCGGCCCGGCGATGACAGTTATTTCCGGCCCTGCTCCAGCGCGCTTTTCACCGCCGAAAGCTCGCGCGTCCAGCTGTCGACGCGCTCGGCCATGATGTCGCGCATGCGCTGCGCCGCCCCCGGATAGCCTTCCAGCATCTTGCGGAACAGGCCGCGCGAGATGCGGATCAGCACCGTCGGCTCGCGGGCGATCGCCGTCACCGGGCTCACCGAGTCGGTGAGCAGCGCCAGCTCGCCGAGCAGCGTGCCGGGACCGACGGTATAGTCCTTGCCGCCCGACACCGTCGCCGGCTCCAGCGTCAGCGAACCCTCCTGGACGATGTAGCCGCCGTCGGCGAGCTCGCCGGCATAGAACAGCACCGCGCCGCTTTGCAGCTGCCGCGTCTCGGCGCCGATGGCGAGCACCCGCAGCGCCTGCTTGCCGAGCACCGACAGCGTCGGCACCCGTTCGAGGAAGGCGATGTCGTCCTCGATGGTCATGGCCGCGCCATTGGCCGCAGCGGGTTCCCCTCCCCCTTGTGGGGAGGGGTTAGGGGTGGGGGTCGCAATATTCTAGCCATGCCAAAGGGACCTCCCCAACCCTCCCCCAACGCAAGTCGGGCTTGCCCGACTTGCGCACGATACTGCCAAACCCGGGCAAGCCCGGGTTTGGTGGGGGGAGGGAGCAGGCTGCGGAAATTGGCACAGCTATGCATAGAGCTCACGGCACCAGCTTGTAGCCGCCGGCTTCCGTCACCAGGATCTGCGGCGCGGCGGCGTCCTTCTCCACCTTCTGGCGCAGGCGGTAGATGTGAGTCTCGAGCGTATGCGTGGTGACGCCGGAATTGTAGCCCCACACTTCCTGCAGCAGCGTCTCGCGCGACACCGGCTTCTGCCCGGCGCGATAGAGATAGCGCAGGATGGCGGTCTCCTTCTCGGTCAGCCGCACCTTGCTGCCCTTCGGCGCCAGCAGCAGCTTGGAGGACGGCCGGAACATGTACGGGCCGATATTGAAGACGGCGTCCTCGCTCGCCTCGTGCTGGCGCAGCTGGGCGCGGATGCGCGCCAACAGCACGGCGAAACGGAACGGCTTGGTGACATAGTCGTTGGCGCCGGACTCGAGCCCGAGAATGGTGTCCGAATCGGTGTCGTGGCCGGTGAGCATGATGATCGGCGCCTTGAAGCCGTTCTTGCGCAGGATGCGCACCGCCTCGCGGCCGTCGATGTCGGGCAGGCCGACGTCCATGATCACCAGATCGATGTTGCCGCCCTTGGCCTCCTGCACCGCCTTGGCGCCGCTGTCGACGGCGATGGCCTCGAATTCGTCGTGCAGCGCCAGCTGCTCGACCAGCGCGGCGCGCAGCTCGGCATCGTCGTCCACGATCAAGATGGCGCGCTTGTTGGGCATTGCGGAAAACAGCCTCTTTCGGACGATATTCTAGCGCATCGGCTGCAAATATTTGCGCGAAATAGACCATTCAGGGCAAAAAGAGCAAGCGGGAACCGGGATTAGGGCCGAAGCGCGGGACAGCGATGCGCAAACGATCATTATCGCGGCTCACCGTGCGCCGCCGCGCCGGCAATCCGTGCCAGGGCTGGCTTGTCGCCGGCACGCTGGCGCTGCCGGTCGCGCTCGGCCGCGGCGGCGTCAGGGCCAATAAGCGCGAAGGCGACGGCGCCAGCCCGCGCGGCAGTTTCCGGCCGAAGCGGCTGTGGTGGCGCGCCGACCGCCATCCGCGGCCGCCGACGCTGCTGCCGTCGCGGCGCATCGCGCGCGACGACGCCTGGTGCGAGGACCCCGCCGACCGTCGTTACAATCGGCCGGTGAAGCTCGCGCCCGACAGCACGGCCGACCGGCTGACGCGCGCCGACCGGCTCTACGATTTCATCGTCGAGATCGACCACAATACGCGCCCGCGCGTCGCCGGACGCGGCAGCGCCGTCTTCATCCACGCGGCGCGCGAGGGTCTGGCGCCGACCGCGGGCTGCGTCGCGCTCGAGCTCGGCGCCTTGCGCAAATTGCTGGCGCGCATCGGGCCGCGCACCCGCATTACGATCGCGTGAGCGCTCAGCTCGGATTGTCGAGGCTGAAGGTCTCCGAACGCGAGTCGTAGGCGAAGGCCTCGGCAAAGCGCGCCCAGCCGATGACGGCGCCGAGCGTGCGCGTGGCGTGCTCCGTGCTCATGCGATCCTCGAGTTCGTTGCGGAAGCGCGCCCGCGGCGCCGTGTGATTGGCGCGCTCCTGCAGCACGCGGCGGATGTGCGCGGCCAGCGGCACGTAGCTCAGGAGCTGGCGTTGAAACAGTTTCTTGCGGTCGTCGACGCCGGCGGCGGCGAATTCCTTGCCGGCGTCGGTGAGACGGATGTCGCCGCCCTCGACTTCGGCGAAGCGCAAGAGCTGCAAGGTCTCGGCGATCGGGAACAGATCGTCCACCTCCATCTGCAGCTGGCTGGCGATGACCGGCATGTCGGCCTTGCCGTTGTAGGGCGGGCCGGCGACGGCCTCGATCAGGCCGGAAATGGCGTTGGCCGATATGCGGGGCAGCTCCATGTCGATGCCCGTTCCGGGAATGCGATCGAGCGCCGGGCGCGCCGGCTGCGCCGTCTGGCGCGCGGTCAAGGCCACGTAGATGCGCTCCACCAGATCGCGGAACGCCGGCTCCAGCCGGCTGCGCGGCTGCGGCAGGTCGATCTTGATTTCGGCGATGATATGGCCGGGATTGCGCGAGAACACGAGAACGCGGTCGCACATCAGCACCGCCTCCTCGATATTGTGCGTCACCAGGATGACGCCCTTGATCGGCAGTTTGCCCTCGATCCACAGGTCGAGGAAATCCGTGCGCAGCGTCTCCGCCGTCAGCACGTCGAGCGCCGAGAACGGCTCGTCCATCAGCAGCACGTTGGGGTGCACGACCAGCGCGCGCGCAAAGCCGACGCGCTGGCGCATGCCGCCGGACAGCTCGCGCGGGTAGGCCGACTCGTAGCCGTCGAGGCCGATCAGGTCGATGCCGGCGAGCGCGCGCTGGCGAATCTCCGGCTCGGGCAGGCCGAGCGCCTCGAGCCCGAGCTGCACGTTCTCCAGCACCGTCAGCCGCGGAAACAGCGCGAAGCTCTGGAACACCATGGCGATGCCGGGCGCGGGCCCGGTGACCGGATGGCCGCGATAGCTGACCTCGCCGGAGATCGGCTGCGCCAGGCCCGCAATCAGCCGCAGCAGCGTCGACTTGCCGGAGCCGGAGCGGCCGAGCAGGCCGACGATTTCGCCCTCCTTCAGCGTCAGATTGATGTCGTCGAGAACCAGCAGGTTTTCGCCGTCGGGCTTGGGAAACGCCTGGCAGCACGACCGGACGTCCAGCAATGCCTCGCTCATGACACTCCCCTCTCAGCCGAGCCTGAATTTCTGCTCGGCGAACCAGTAAAGCGGCCGCCAGAACAGGCGGTTGATGACCACGACGTAGAAGCTCATCACCGCGATGCCGAGCACGACGCGGTGCATGTCGCCGGCCTCCGTCGCCTCGGCGATATAGGAGCCGAGGCCGTAGGCGCGCAGATGCGTGTCGCCCCAGGACGCCAGCTCGGCGACGATGCTGGCGTTCCACGAGCCGCCGGAGGCGGTGATGGCGCCGGTGACGTAATAGGGAAACACCGCCGGCAGCGCGATCCGCCTCCACCACAGCAGGCCGCCGACCTGCAGATTGGTGCCGATGTCGCGCATTTCCGACGGAATCGCCATGGCGCCGGCCACCACGTTGAACAGGATGTACCATTGCGTGCCGAGGATCATCAGCGGGCTGAGCCAGATATCGGGGCTCAGCCGGAAGCTGACGATGGCGACGACGGCGACGGGAAACAGCACGTTGGCCGGAAACGCCGCGAGAAACTGCACCAGCGGCTGGATGAGCTGCGCCAGGCGCGGCCGCGTTCCGATCATGACGCCGATCGGCACCCAGATGACGCTGGCGAGCGCGATCAGAACGACGACGCGCGCCAGCGTCGCCAGCCCGAGCAAGGCGGCCCGGCCGACGTCCGGCAGCGACAGGTTCGCGGCGACGAAGGAGCCGACCCGCCACAGCGCGGCCGCCGCGGCGACGACGACGATCGCGGTCCAGACGCGGTCGCCCCAGCGCGGCGGCCTGCCGGGCGAGACGGGCGGCGCCGCGGTATCTGCGACCCGGCTCAGCCGGTAGCTGCGCTGCCACAGCCGCGACAGCGGCGCCGCCAGCGTGGCGACGATGCGCGAGCGCCGCAGCACGTCGAGCACCAGCGACTGCGGCGGCGGCACGCCGGCCTGCTGTTCGAAGCGGAAGCGATCGGCCCAGGCCACCAGCGGGCGAAACAGCAGCTGGTCGTACAGCAGAATCACCACCAGCATGGCGGCGATGGCCCAGCCCACCGCACGAAGATTCTGCTGCTCGATGGCGGCGGCCAGATAGGCGCCGATGCCCGGCAGCGTCACCGTGGTCTTGCCGACGCTGATCGCCTCGGAGGCGACGACGAAGAACCAGCTGCCCGACATCGACACCATCATGTTCCAGATCAGCTGCGGCATGGCGAACGGCACCTCGACCCGCCAGAAATGCATCCAGCCCGACAGCCGGAAGGTCCGCGAGGCTTCGGTCAGCTCGACCGGCACCGTGCGCAGCGACTGGTAGAAGCTGAAGGCCATGTTCCAGGCCTGGCTGGTGAAGATGGCGAAAACCGCGGCGAACTCCGCGCCCAGCACGCGCCCCGGCGCCAGCGACATGAAGAACACCACCGTCACCGAGATGAAGCCGAGGATCGGCACCGACTGGAGAATGTCGAGCAGCGGCACCAGCAGCATCTCGGCGCGCCGGCTCTTGGCCGCGGCGGTGGCGTAGGTGAAGGTGAAGACCAGCGACAACAGCAGCGCCACCAGCATGCGCAAGGTGGTGCGCGCGGCATATTCGGGAAGAACGCGCGGATCGAGCGCGACCGGCTGCCGCTGCAAGTCCGTGAGCGGCTGCAACAGGCCGCGGCTCGCCTCGGCGAGAAACACCAGGACCGCGACCGTGAGCAGAACGGCGAGCGCATCCCAGCGCGAAAATCCGATCCTCTGCTCGACAGAGATCGGAACGGCGGCGCGCATGCGTGAGGAATCCGATGAAAGGCCGTGGTTTATAGAAACTTATCGCAATCGGCGACCATTAGTTAAGCATAGCCGGTGCCGCAGCACCGCGTATATGCGGCGTTAACGGACCGGCATTTTGTTCATGATATCACCGTCGTCCGGTGACCGCTTGCGTCACCCGATAACAAGCGTCGCGACAGGGGCGTCGATGGAAACTGCCGCCGCACAGACCACGCATGCGTCCGCGCGCGCCGACGCGCTCGGCCGCGTCGCCGCCGTCACCGGCGCGCAGGCGAGCATCGAGCTCAATCCGCGCGCCGCCGAAGAAGCCACCGTCGGAAAATTCGTCGGCCTGCTGATGGACAAGTCCATCATCATCGGCCTCATCACCGAGGTCGGCGAGCAGACGCTGTCCGCCGGCGGCATCGGCGCTTCGCCGAGCTTCCGCAAGATGGCGCGGCTCGACTTGATCGGCGAACTGCGCAACGACGGCGGCAAGGCGCGGTTCCAGCGCGGCGTCACCGAGTATCCCAATATCGGCGACGACGCCCAGCTCCTGCCGGACAGCGCCCTGCGCACGGTCTACGGCGTCGCCGACGCCGACCGCGCCCATATCGGCGACCTGCAGCAGAACCCCAATATTCCGGTGCAGATCGACATCGATCAGCTGGTCAGCCGCCACTTTGCCATTCTCGGCGCCACCGGCGTCGGCAAGTCGAGCGGCGTCGCCATCATCTTGAACAAGATCCTGGCGACGCGGCCGAACCTGCGCATCTTCCTGGTCGACCCGCACAACGAATACGCCCGCTGCTTCGGCGACAAGGCGCAGGTGCTGACGCCGCGTAACCTGCGGCTGCCGTTCTGGCTGTTCAATTTCGAGGAGACCATCGACGTCTTCTTCGGCGGCCGCCCCGGCATCGACGAAGAGATCGAAATCCTCTCCGAGGTCATCCCGCTCGCCAAGTCGGCCTACCTGCAATATCGCCAGGGCCAGCAAAGCACGCTGAGCAAGCGGCGCGATCCGCGCGACGTCGGCTTCAGCGCCGACACCCCGGTGCCCTACCGCATCGAGGACCTGATCACGCTGCTCGACGAGCGCATGGGCAAGCTGGAAAACAAGGCGCGCGCCACGCTTTATCACAAGCTGATCGGCCGCATTCAGACCTTCCGCAATCATCCGCGCTACGCCTTCATGTTCGAGAACGCCAACATCGGCGGCGACACCATGGCCGAGATCCTCGGCAACCTGTTCCGGCTGCCGACGCAGGGCAAGCCGATGACCATCATGCAGCTCGCCGGCTTCCCGGCCGAGGTGATCGACTCGGTGGTGTCGGTGCTCTGCCGCATGGCCTTCGATTTCGGCCTGTGGTCGGACGGCGTCGCGCCCCTGCTGTTCGTCTGCGAGGAGGCGCACCGCTACGCGCCGGCCGACAAGAAGATCGGCTTCGGCCCGACGCGGCGCGCGCTGTCGCGCATCGCCAAGGAAGGCCGCAAGTACGGCGTGTTCCTCGGGCTGGTGACGCAGCGCCCGGCCGAGATCGACCCGACCATCATCTCGCAGTGCTCGACGTTCTTCGTCATGCGGCTTGCCAACGACCGCGACCAGGCGCTGATCCGCTCGGCGGTGTCGGATGCGGCGGCCAACCTCTTGTCGTTCATTCCCTCGCTCGGCACCCGCGAGGTGTTCACCTTCGGCTCCGGCGTCGCCCTGCCGACGCGGATGCGCTTCCAGGAGCTGCCGGTCGAGCTGCGGCCGAACAGCGAGGCCGCCGGCAACACGCGCTCCGACGCCGGCAACAGCATCAACAAGGACTTGCTGACGACGGTGATCGAGCGCTGGCGCAGCGCCAGCATGAGCCACCGCATGGGCGAGGACGACGCCGTGCCCGATTACGGCGCGGCGGATGCGCCGGCGCTGCAGCCTGCGGCACCCGCGGCACCGGCGGCACCGGTGCCGCCGCCGCCCTCGCCGCGCGGCGAGGCGCTGCGTTCGGCGCTGCTGAAGAAGCCGCTCGACGCCTCGATCGGCGGCCCGTCGAATCCGCCCGGCTATCCGCCGCGCCTTCGATAAAAACGTCGTCTCTAAGTCTCAGCGCTGCGACATCCGCGCTTCCTCTCTCCCCTTGTGGGAGAGGGGAGAAAGTTTTCGGCCGCGCTCTGCTCTTAATGTTGTGCGCGCGTCCCAAAAATCGCCGAGCCGACGCGCACGTGGGTGGCGCCGAACTCGATCGCGGTGACGTAGTCCGCGCTCATGCCCATCGACAATAATTTCAGCCCGTTGCGGCGCGCGATCTTGGCGGTGAGCGCGAAATGCGGCCCCGGCGCCTCCTCGAGCGGCGGGATGCACATCAGGCCGGAAATCGTCAGACCATATTTGTCGCGGCAGGCGGCGAGGAAGGCGTCGGCCTGCGCGGGCAGCACGCCCGCCTTCTGCGCCTCGGCGCCGGTATTGATCTCGACGAACAGCAGCGGCGCGCGGCCCTGCCTGGCGATCTCCTTGGCCAGCGCCTCGCATAGCGACGGGCGGTCGACCGAGTGAATGGCGGTAAACAGCGCCACCGCCTCCTTGGCCTTGTTGGATTGCAGCGGCCCGATCAGGTGCAGCTCGATGCCGGGATGCTTCTGCATGAGCGGCGGCCATTTCGCCTTGGCCTCCTGCACGCGGTTCTCGCCGAACACGCGCTGGCCGGCGGCGATCACCGGCTCGATGGCCTCGGCGCCGAAGGTCTTGGACACCGCGATCAGCGTCACCGCGGCGGCATCGCGCCCGGCCGCGCGGGCCGCGCGCGCGATCTCGGCGCGGACGTAAGCGAGGCGTTCGGTCGCATTGGCGGTTTCAGCCGGGGTCATGCCTCTAATGCCAGCGAACCGGGCCTTGCCGTCAAGCCGCCGATTGACCCTTTCCCCCTTCCATGTCACCTCCCGGGTCCGTAAAAAGGCCCGCAAATGACCGCCGAATCGCAAAAATCCGCGCGCCCCGAGCGTTACAACGCCGGCGAGGCCGAGAAGCGCTGGCAACGTGTCTGGGACGAGCGCGAAATCTTCGCCACCAAAAACGACGACCCGCGGCCGAAATACTACGTGCTGGAGATGTTCCCCTACCCGTCGGGGCGCATCCATATGGGCCACGTGCGCAACTACACCATGGGCGACGTGCTCGCCCGCTTCATGCGCGCCA
>Ga0070740_10001782_pt1 | contig 27882 bp, 22 predicted proteins | sample Coa_R2_FD_67286 | JGI IMG/M metagenome (GOLD analysis project Ga0070740, IMG submission 67286) | Surface soil microbial communities from Centralia Pennsylvania, which are recovering from an underground coalmine fire - Coalmine... | ecosystem: Environmental > Terrestrial > Soil > Unclassified ...
ATTGCAAAAATGCTTTGCAACCTGGTGTTTTCAGCAGGTACGGTAGGGCTGGCTTATGGGCAGGCGGCGGCAGTTCAATCGGGCTATGCTCCCGTTGACGGCCTGAGAATGTACTACGAGGTCCACGGGAATCTCCATGGACCTGATCAGCCGCTGGTTCTGATTCATGGTGGCCTGGGATCGGGTGAGATGTTCGGCGACATCTTGCCGCTGCTCTCGAAAAACAGGCCGGTAATCACTCTGGACCTGCAGGGCCATGGCCGCACGGCGGACATCAATCGCGCAATGAGTTACGAAGCGATGGCCGATGATGTCGCTGCATTAGCCGTTTATCTGAAAATACAAAAGATGGATGTAATGGGATATTCCGTAGGCGGCGAAGTTGCACTGCGTGTTGCAATCCAGCACCCGGAGATTGTGAGAAAACTGGTGGTTGTTTCGGCCACCTTTCGCCGCGATGGCTGGTATCCGGAAATCATTACCGGAATGACCAGTATGGGGCCCCAATCTGCAGCATCGATGAAGCAAACGCCGATGTATGCGTTATACGCCCGCACTGCGCCAAGGCCCGATGACTGGCCGGTATTAAATGCCAAGCTCGGCGAGATGCTCAGGCACGACTACGACTGGTCGAAGGAAGTGGCAGCCATCAACGCTTCGACACTCCTGGTCTTTGGCGATGCCGATGCCGTCCGGACGTCGCATGCGGTGGAATTTTTCGAGCTGCTGGGCGGAGGCAAAAAAGACGGCGGTTGGGATGGGTCAGGCATGTCCCATGCTCGGCTTGCGATTCTGCCGGGGACGACGCATTACACCATCTTTGCTTCCCCGCTTCTGGCATCTACTGTAACGGCATTTCTGGATGCACCAGTGCAGAAAGCAAACTGATCTTATTATTGCTTCGTGTCCAGCGGGTGCTGTGCCTCGTCGAAGAATTCATTCTGCAACTGCAGGCTGGTCTGGTCGGCTTTGATCGCGCGCAGCGCATTAGCCAGATCGCTGACATTGGCCTTCATGTCGGCTTCTCCGAGTTCCCGCGTGGCGAGACTGCCGTCCCCGGAGTAGTGATTAGGAAAACGCGCGTACCACCAGATGCCGGTGTAGACATCCTGCGGCAGGTGCTGGCGGGCCTGATCGGCACCTGATTCCTGTCGGGCGCGGTCCTGATGGACAAGATCAGTGCGCGAGATCATGGTGTGCGCCGTTTCGGATTCGCCGGCATGCATATCAACTTTGGAGTGCAGTGCCGGGCGCCCCGGATAGTTGTCATGCCAGCGATACACATAGACAACGTAGTCATGCCTGGATTGCAATTGTGATTGGGCGAAATAAGGCAGCAGGTTCTCGTTGCCGCCGTGACCATTGACAATCACGACCTTCTTGCACCCATTGCGGGCCATTTCGTCGGTGGTCTCCTGCAGCAGATCAAGCTGCATGTGCATGCTGTAGGAAACCGTGCCCGGTTCGTGTTTGGCCTCAGCAATCTGGCCGAAATAGTACGCGGGAAAGATGACGGCATATTCCTGCTCCGCGGCATGTTCAGCCACGTAACGGGCGTTGATGAGATCGTTGCCCAGCGGCAGATGTGGTCCGTGTTTTTCGAGAATTCCAAAAGGAAGCATGCAGACGCCTTGCGCCTGATGGATCGCAGTGATGAAGTCCGGAGCGGTGAGCTCTTCCCATTTGGACGAGAGCTTGCTCCGGGTTTGCGCAAGGCTGGCAATGGCTGAAGCGGCAAGCAAACCGAGGACAAGGTATCTCATCTTCAAGGCAAGTCTCTCCCGAGGATAACTGGAAGGCCCATCATACAGATTTTCATGATCTGACGGCGACTTCATCGCAGATTGACGAATCTAAACTGTTGCAACAACTTTTCTGGAAGGGAGTTTCCTGCTGTGCCGCATACACCTGAAGAAGTTGAAAGACTGAAGCATGCTCCTGTTGTGCCGGGAGTGGAGGGCCTTATTCTACGCCGCTGGAGTCCGCGAGCTTTTGCTGACAAACCCGTATCAGATGACGACCTTAAGAAGATTTTTGAAGCAGCGCGATGGGCCGCCTCGTCGTACAATGAACAGCCCTGGCGCTTTTTTCTCGGTCGGCGCGGAGATACAACTTACCGGAAGATTTTCGATTCACTGGTCGAGTTTAACCAGGGATGGGCGAGAAGCGCGCCGGTGCTGATTCTTTCCGTAGCGAGCAATAAGTTCGCTCAGAACGGAAACCCGAACTACCATGCCTTGCACGACACCGGAGCGGCGACAGCGAATCTTTCGCTGCAGGCTACGGCTCTGGGGCTGCACACCCATTCGATGGCTGGCTACGATCACGCGAAAGCGCGGAAGGCCTTCACTATTTCTGAAGACTATGATGTCGGCGCAGTAACGGCACTGGGATATCTGGGGGACCCGAATACTTTGCAAGACCGGCTGCGAGCGCAGGAGATATCTCCACGGCAGAGGAGATCGTTGAGCGAGTTCGTCCTGACAGAATGGGACAAGCCTGCGCTGTGAGGAAAACAAATCTTTCGCTACACGCAGACTGACAAACCCTTTTATGTTAATGCAACTCTACTGTACCTGCGCATCAAAAGTCGCAGTTTCGATCACGTTTGCGTGCTTCATTTGCACGAAGATGCGGTAGTTGCCGGGTGTAGGGAATCCGTAAGGAAAGCCAACGGTGCTGGGAATGGATTGCGAGCCGCTCATATCCATTCCCGGCATGTCTTTCATGCCAGACATGCTGTTATTAGCGCTGCCGTTTTCTGACTGCGCCATCATGAACGCGGACATGGAGACGGTTCCTGAAGGATGGACGTGGGCGAAGACGGTTCCATCGGTCTTTACGAAGGCGGCGTGGCCGGCCATTCCCATGTATAGAGCCATGTCTTTCGGTGGCTGACCGTTTGTATCGAGCAGAGTGAAAGTGAAATCTTCGGGCTTCTTTGCCGTCAGCGTATTGGGTCGCTTCCAGATCATGGTGTAGCCATCGGGAAGCTTGTATGCCGTGCTGGTCTGTGTTCCTTCGCCATTCCATTTAAGAGGCGTAGTTGTGCCCTCGGCATCGTCTCCTGCGAGCTCACGGCCGCGGACAAAAGGCACGGTGATAGACGAGACCAGCGTTTCCGGAAAGCCATTGGCGTGGACTACATCGGCATAGAGCTTGTAAGTTCCTGCGGGCATCGAAGGCAGCGCAAGCTGGAAGTCGCCGGAGCCGACCTGATCGGGATGCAGGTGAAAAACAACGTCCATTGCGGGCCAGCGAATGGCGTAGAGGTGCATGAGGTGATTGTGATCGGGCACAAAGTCGTCGAGCTTGCGAGCGCTCAACCAGCCTGGATCCTGCATTTTCAGGTCGAGAACATTGTCCGGCTGCAGGGTCGCGTGCATCTGCAAAGGCTTGTAAATGTATGAAGCGTAGTCGGCTGCCTCAGCATTCCACCATTTACCGCCGAGCACAACTCCAGCGACAAGGATAATGAATGCAACCGTCATGGCTACAAATGCGCGGCGGCGGCGGTCGGGGGGAGCATTTTTTCCCGGAGCCAGTTGGGCATCACGCGCAGCTGCACCTACGATACCTACCATGCCAAGGACGAGGATGACTCCGAGCAGGGCCAGCATCAAGCCCATGCCTCGCTGCATTTTGCGTGTGCCGATGGCAGTGGCGGGAATCGGAATCGAGAGGACGCCTTGTCCCTGGCTTCCGTTTGCGACGAAGCGCACCTGCCAGGACCCTGTGGCCATGATCCAGAGGTGGCCAGTGAAGAACTGCGCGTCATTGGATGGCCTGGTCATCGTATCGGGCACAGGAGGGTGCTTTGAGGCGTCGCCGGTAAGAAGCATAGGCGTGATGGTAATGTGGTCGACGCCGGGAGTGCTGGAACGCGCTTCGATCTCGGCTACGCCGGGAATGACGAGCGGCGGACGGATGACGACAAAGAGCTTATACGGGCCAGCTTCGCCTTCGGCGTAGACATCCGGGCTGCCGACGTGAGCGCTGGCAGGCAAGGCAAAAAGCAAAAAAATGGCCCAGGCAAACCAGCGGGACATCAGCGTTGCACCTTCCGCATCCATTTGCCGAGCGCAATACCCAGCCATGTGCTGAGCGCTGCATAGAACATGGCAAAAGCCAGACCTTTCCAGAGAACCAAGCCATGTTCCGGACTAAGGAACTGACGCAGCGCGTCATGACTCCACGATGGAGTTCCATAATCAAGATAGCCGGCGCCGAAGAAGCGGTCTTTGGCGGTATTCGTCATAAGAAAGCTGGCGAAGGGCCATTCTGCAGCTACGAGTGTAAGGACAAAGACGGGGCCTGCTATGAGCGAGGTCAGCCATGATTTCCATGACTGTGTCTTGTGCAATATCAGATCCATGAAGAATGCTGGGACAATCAGAAGCAATGGAAAGAGTGGCGGAATGAATTGATGCACAGGCTGATAGACCGGCCCCAGCTTCGGCTCCGCTGGAAAGAGCGGCAGAATCAGGATGAGTCCGATGAGAAAGAGCGTATAGAAGGCTGTAGTGATGGTCGCCGCCCAGCGATGACGCGAGCACTCCCAGAACATGGCCATATATGTCGGCACGCCGAGGGCAACAGAAATATAGGCTGCGGCAGTGTGCAGGCGAACGTCCCAGGTATATTCCATGCGGAAAAACATGGTGAGGACCATCATCAATCCGCCGATATAGAGCAAAAGCCATTGCAGCTTTTTGAAGAGCGCTCCGTCAGCGCGATTCATGGCAGCAGTGATGAGAAAGAGCGAGCCGACTTCGATGGCAAAGATGCCGAGCATGAGCAGCGTATGCGGCGGACTGACGATTTTCACATCAAGGCCATAGGCGTTGTGCCACCAGTTGTCGAAAGGAGCTGAGGTGAGCATGGCGACCCCGCCCCATGCGGCGAGAAAAGCGCCCAGCGGTGCGCGGAAGCCGAAGACGCCGACTGAAGATGAGAGCAACTCCGGGACGCGGCGGAAGGTGGTGTTGAGAATCAGATAGCCACAGCAGACTCCGGCGAGAATTCCGCAGGCATAAATAGCCATATGGGCTGGCGTCCAGAAGGTATCGCGACCGATGGAGCGATGCCAGGAAACATCCCAGTGCGCGCCGATTGTGACGGAGGTGACGGCAAGCGCGGCACACCATAAATACCAGGGAATGCGTTGTGTGCTGCTTCGCGTGGTGTAAGCAGTTACGGTTGCCATGATTGTTGCTCTTTGCTCAAGGATACCGCTGTAAGCGTGGAATTTTCGTCAAACCCGCATTCTAAGGCAGATTGCTGTTGACATTATTAAACTAAACCGTTCAGTATTGTTGAACGAGGAACAGACCTCATGATTCGTGCTGAAAATCTGGTGAAGACTTTTGGCGACTTTACAGCTGTGAAGGGTATTTCCTTCGACGTGCAACAGGGGGAAATATTCGCATTTCTCGGCCCGAATGGCGCCGGGAAAACCACTACGATCAAGATGTTGACGACGCTCCTGAAACCGACCAGCGGAACGATTGAACTGGATGGGCTGAATCCGATGCACCAGCAGAAAGAGGCGCGACGGCGCTTCGGAATTGTCTTTCAGGACCCAAGCCTGGATAACGAGCAGACTGCATACGAGAACATGGAGTTGCATGGGATTCTTTATCACGTCCCACGCAAGGTTCGGACAGAGCGGATCGAGGCCCTGCTGAAGATTTTTGAGCTGTGGGACCGTCGCGACGACTATGTAAAGCAGTTTTCCGGCGGCATGAAGCGGCGACTGGAAATTGCGCGCGGCTTTCTGCACACACCGAAGATTCTGTTTCTAGATGAGCCAACGCTGGGGCTAGATCCGCAAAGCCGGAACCAGCTTTGGACGCATGTGAAGCGGCTGAATGAGACGGAGAAGACAACGGTATTTCTCACGACGCATTACATGGATGAAGCGGATCGTGTGGCGCATCGCATTGCCATTATCGATCACGGCAAAATCATCGCCCAGGGATCTTCTGCAGAGCTGAAGGCAAGCACGAACACAGATTCGCTGGAAGGCGCATTCCTGGCCTTGACCGGAGAGTCCCTGCGCGATGAAAGCGCGACATCAGCAGACGCGATGCGGGTCATGGCAAAGATGTGGGGAGGCAGGCGATGAGCGCAATTTATATTTTGTGGCTGCGCGAGCTGAAGCGTTATGTCCGCTCGCGCGTGCAGATTCTGGCGTCGCTGGGTCAGCCGGTTCTGTATCTGCTAGCGCTTGGCTTCGGCCTAGGACCGGTATTTCAGCGGGCAGGAAATGGAAGCTATCTGCAATTCATTTCGCCCGGCATCGTCGGCATGTCGGTGCTGTTTACCTCAGTCTTTTCCGGCATTGCCATTTTATGGGACCGGCAATTCGGATTTCTGAAGGAGACGCTGGTTGCCCCAGTTTCGCGCATGCAGATCATGCTGGGACGTGCTCTCGGCGGGGCGGCTGTGGCGATGATTCAGGGGGCCATCGTTTTTGCTGTCTGTCTGATCTCCGGATTTCGACCGCAGCATTGGGCCGCCATTTTGCCGGCGCTCGGATTCATGGCGATGGTAGCGATTGTCTTCTCCGCGCTGGGGACTGCTTTAGGTTCGATCATTCAGGACATGCAAGGATTTCAGCTCATCATGAACTTTATGGTCTTGCCGATTTTCTTCCTTTCCGGCGCTCTGTATCCTCTGTCGCACCTGCCTACGGCACTCACGGTGATCACCAGCATCGATCCGTTAAGCTATGGAATTGACGGGCTGCGCGGCGCGCTGATCGGGGCGTGGCACTTCAGCTTTGCACTGGATCTTACTGTGCTTGCCATCATTGCAGCGGCATTCCTGGCCCTGGGCGCATATCTGTTTTCGAAGATTCAGTTGTAGAAATGGCACGACCACGAAGCATTACGGCGCATCGCAACGTCCTCGAAGCCGCGCTCAATCTGTTTGCTGAGCGCGGCATTGACGCCACCAGCATGGATGCGATTGCCGATGCTTCCGGCGTGAGTAAAGCGACGATCTACAAGCATTGGCGAGATAAAGACAAGCTGTGCCTCGAAGTATTGAGCTATTTACATGGCGTGGATGAAGAGCCGCCTGTATTTGATTCAGGAGATCTGCGCGCTGACCTGATTGCGCAGCTGAATTACCAGCCAACCATACATCGCGAGGAAATGAAAGAGCGCATTATGCCCCATTTAATCGCGTATTCGGCGCGCAATCGCGCGTTCGGCGATCAATGGCGCGCGCGCGTATTGGAAAGACCGCGTACGCAGTTGCGCGACATGCTGAAGCGCGGAATGCAACGCGGCAAGCTGGTGAAGTCCCTCAATCCGGAGATTGGCATTACGCTATTGATCGGCCCGATGCTTTACCGGCACATTTTTGAGAATCGCTTTGGCGGAAAGTTGCCTGCGAATCTGGCTGCGCATGTCGTGGATACGTTTTTGGCTGCGTACGGAGTGAAGCCGGCTGGTAAGCGCGCGTCTTCAGGCTAACCTGGTTGCAGCAAAGTCCGTCATTCTGGGCGAAGAATCTCAAATATATATCGCTGAGATTCTTCGCCACCTGGAGGCAACAGTTCTAACAAGCCTACTGCACCTGGCCCATGTAAACGCCAAAGGGTGGTAATTGCACATTATCCAATGATGGAGGGTCGCTTGATCCCGGAGTTTTCATCAACGTTTTTGCCTGCTTGCTGGTGATGCCTTGTGAAGAAAGATCGAAGCTGATCTTCTGCGGTTGGGCGGTGAAGTTACAGGCGACGACAACGGCGGGTTGACCCGGAGCCAACCGCAGCCACGAGAGAACATTGTTGTCGCTGGTATTCAGCATAATGTTCTTACCCTCACGAAGCGCCGGAACTGAGCGGCGAAATTCGATGAGCTGCTTGTACCAGTTCAGCATCGAATTGAAGTCCATGACTTCGTTTTTGACGTTGACGGTTTTATAGCTCGCGGGAATCGGGAGCCAGGGCTTTACATTCGGTCCAGTGAATCCGGCATTCGGCCCATCATCCCATTGCATGGGAGTGCGCTCTCCATCGCGGCCTTTGTATTTGGGCCAGCCGGTAAGGCCAACTGGATCGCGGACATCTTCCTTGCGCGTAGGCGGCGTCGTGACCATGCCGATCTCGTCGCCGTAGTAGAAGAGTGCCGAGCCGCGTGTAGCAAAGAGAATAGTAGCGATGACACGACCGATGTCCTGATTGTGCTTGCCGTCCCCATAGCGGTCCCAGCGCGGATTGTCATGGTTGTCGAATACCAGCATCGGCTCATTTTTGCCGATATCGTTCTGCACCTCGTCAATACGCCGGCGGAACAGTCCCACATCGAGCTTATTGATGAAGCCGACCTGCATGTCCATCGGGAGCTGGAGCTCGTCGTCATTGACTCCATACATTTTTTTCAGATCATTGATGCTGCTCAGATACGTTTCGCCAATGAGCACAATATCGCGACCCTTGTAGCTGTCGGCGACCTGGCGTAATTCGCGTAGAACATCATTGACCTCCGGCAGATTGTTGGTCATGTAGTCGCTGAGCTTCACATCGCCGTAGTCGTTCGTGCTGGTTTTGCCGTTGGCGTCTTTGATTTCAGCATCATCGCGCCATTGCGGGTCTTCAAAAAGCGTAGTGATGGCATCGAGCCGAAACCCGGCGACGCCGCGGTTGATCCAGAAGCGCTCCACGTCGTACATGGCCTTGCGCACCTGCGGATTGTTCCAGTTCAGGTCCGGCTGCTGAATGTAAAACTTATGGTAGTAGTACTGATTCGTCTTTGGGTCAAACTGCCATGCAGAGTGGCCGAAGTCCGATTGCCAGTTGTTTGGCGGCTGGCCGGGGCCTTTGCCGTCGCGCCAGACATACCAATCGCGTTTGGGATTTGTCTTTGAGCTGCGCGATTCAATAAACCACGGATGCTTATCGGATGTATGATTCAACACCAGATCCATAATGATGCGGATGTTGCGCTTCTTTGCTTCCGCGACAAGATGGTCGAAGTCTTTCAGCGTTCCGTACTGCGGGTCGATGTCTTCATAGTTGGAGATGTCATAGCCGAAGTCAACGAGAGGTGAGGGATAAATAGGCGAGAGCCAAATGGCATCCACCCCGAGGACCTTCAGATAATCCAGCCGCTGCGTGATTCCGTTCAGGTCGCCAACACCGTCGTTATTCGAATCCTGAAAGCTGCGCGGGTAGATTTCGTAGAATACCGCCCCCTTCCACCACGGCCGCGCGGGTGAGGCGGATGTCTGCGCTGAAAGGAATCCGGCGAATACAAATATGCTCCATACACAGAAATATTTGATCAGCATGCGCTTCATACATCTCCTCCAGGAAGATACAACTGCAGCCTCATTCACTATCTGGTGAATGTTTCTCTTCGTGAGAGAAGCTAACACATTCAAAGGATTGTCTGCATTTGCTCAGGTTTTAATGGTCTGTCTTTTCGGGGGAGCTGTCCTTGTTCTCACCTTTATGTTTGAAGTCCAGCCCGAATTTCGGCTCTGAGCGTGTGCCGGTGATTTTAATAGGCACCTGTGTACCTGCTCCGTCTTTTGAGAAAAATGGATCAACTGGTTTCAGCAACAAAGATTTCCAACCTGTCGTGAGCTGCGAAACCTTCGCCTTGAGCCGCGCAGTGCCGGAAAAATCAAACTGATTTCCATCCAGAGAATAAACGCCGTTCAGCGCAATATCGGCCCCGGGGACGTTGTATTGCAGGTTGCTGAATGTCATTTTGCTGTTATCCAGTGTGAACTGGCCTTTCATTTGCGACGCAATGTCCTCCGGATTCTGCTTGTCAATCTGCTTCGCTTCTTTGGCCCGGTTCTGGCTGCGCAGGCTTAGCTCGTCAACTTTTGATTGCACCTTGTCATTGGAAAAGGTGGCATTCGCTATCTGAAATGTTCCTTTCAGATGAAGCTTCTGGGAAACAGACTCTTTTCCTGGAGGCAGGAAGAACTTAGTTTGGAGCTTCAAATCCCCGTCCATGATCGGAGGCACAGTCTTGACCGCCAGCCTAAGCATGTCTTCAATGCGCGCTGGTCCGACCGTCACATCGAGCGTGATGTTGTGACCACCCTGCGGAACACGAACGACGTCGCCCGAGGCGAGGATGTGGGAATGAAGCAGCTGCGCGTCGACAGGGCGCAGGTAAGTATCGCCATTCGTCCCATCCACAATCGCATGAAATTTAGTATGCAGCGGCATGGGATGGTTGCCGGAATCGACGCTGAAATTTGGAGTATCGGTTTCCCCGTCCACAACAATATTGTTCAGCGCCCCTTCGTATTTCCCGGTTGAAGAGAGCATGCCACCGATGCCTTTGATGGTATTGAGATCAGCGTGGCTGAAGCTGTATTCGCCGCGGACAGGCGAATCACCCGGACTATGCTCATTAAATGGCCCGAAGTAACCTGTCGTATCGATATCGCCAATTGGCTTGGGGTTGACCAGAATAGCGTGGAACTTCATCGGCTGTCCTCCGCCAACTGACTGAAGCGTGAGATGGCTGATCTCGAAATCCAGAGGGACTTTGCCCGGCTTGTTGGTCCCGAGCATAAGTGAGGCATTTTCAACCAATATTTCGCCTACCACGATTTTTATTTTTCCATTGCCACCGGCCCCGTGCAGTTTCGGTATATTTCGCCGCTCTTCTTTTGGCGGCATATTGATCTGCAGACTCTTTAGATTGATTTTGTCGACGAACGTGGGCGTATGCAGAAGACCATGCCAGGTAGTGCGGAACGAAAATTCATCCACCGCAAAAAGCGGCTTATCCGTCTGGAGTTGATTGGGAAATATCTGTAGCCCTGAGCCTGATACCTGAAATCCATTCAGGAGGTATACGTGAAAATGATCAAGCTCAACACGGCTGTCGAAGCGGGTGCTGAGCGTTTCAATAACGCGGGCCTTCAGAATGGGCTCGGCGCGGTGCAGTGCGATCTCAATCGCGGTAAAGCCCGCGACCCCCACGATCAAAAAAACAACGGCAATCCATAGCAAGATGCGTCTCGAACGGCTATTCTTCTTGGTTGTTGCAAGTGGACTCTGCGAGGGATTTTGATCCTGCACGTTCAAGGCCTTTCGAAATAAAAAGGGTGCGCTATGGACTTAGAGGCAATTTTAAGCCTGTGTGTTGGTTGGGTGAGTGTTCGACCGGCGAAGAAATGCCTTCGCCGTGGATTTGCAATCCTCTTCATCTCTCAGGGAGTGTTGCTTGCTCAAGTCGCAGAGAAGCCACCTTCTGCGCCGGCAGCAGCCACTATCGATCAATATATTCATCAGGCCTGGGACACGCTCTCGAGGTCAATGACCGACTGCAACTCGCTGATTGATCCCAAGCTGAAGACCGCGCCGGTGCTGTATCTGCCGCAGGAAATAGAGGAGCCGCCGCAGGTGGTTGCTCTCCACGCGAAATGCAATGTCGATGTGGAGCGGCTGCCCAAACGTATTACTCATATCGGCGAAATCGATCCACGATCCATAAAGGTTCCCGGCCTCCTGTATCTCCCGAATAAATACGTCGTGCCTGGCGGACGCTTCAACGAAATGTATGGCTGGGACAGCTACTTTATCCTGCTCGGGTTGCTGCGCGATGGCCGTATTGATCTCGCCCGCGGCATGGTTGAGAACTTCTTTTACGAAATTGAGCACTATGGCAGCATCCTGAATGCGAATCGCACGTACTATCTGACGCGCTCCCAGCCGCCATTTCTTTCTTCCATGATTCGCGATGTCTACGATGCGCAGATTGCTTCCATGACCAGCAGCCCAAAGCGCGCCGACCTGTGGCTGGCGCGCGCCTATGGATATGCAGTGCGTGATCACAACCTCTGGCTGAACGATTTTCATCGCGCGGGCGATACCGGCCTGGCGCGCTATTTCGACCTGGGCGAGGGGCCAGTTCCCGAACAGGAAGACGACAGCACATACTATCCGGATGTAATCCGTTGGCTGCTGGCGCATCCAGACGTGCATACGGATTATCTGGTGGATGGTGCGGACCAGCCGACTGCAGCGCAGGAAGCTGAACTGGCGAAGACAAGCTGCGACATCAGCCTTTCGCATGTGTGCGCGCGAGCCCATGTGGATGGGCACTGGCTTTCGGCTGATTTCTATCGCGGCGACCGGGCCATGCGTGAATCGGGTTATGATCCGAGTTTTCGTTTTGGACCATTCAGCGGATCGACGCATCACAATGCGCCCATCTGTCTGAACAGCTTGCTTTACAAATATGAGCGCGACCTGGCCTGGATGGCGGAAAAGCTGAACAAGGCCGATGAGGCGAAACAGTGGAATGATCAGGCTGCGGCGCGCAAGGCAGCAATCAATAAATACCTGTGGAATGCAAACGAAGGTATGTATTTTGATTACGACTACATAACTCACAAGCAGTCGACTTACCGCTATCTCACGACGTTCTATCCGTTATGGGCCGGCCTTGCGGACGAGCAACAGATCACAGGACTGGAGAAGGCACTGCACTGGTTTGAGCAGCCGGGCGGTCTGGCAATGAGCACCTTCAATTCCGGCACGCAATGGGATTTGCCATATGGCTGGGCGCCGCCCTCATGGATTGCGATTGCCGGTTTCTGGAAAGTAGGTGATATCAAGGATGCGCGCCGCCTTTCGGAAAGCTTCAGCCACACGATTAAAGCCAATTTCGAGCACGATCACACGATTCGTGAAAAGTATGATGTCGTTCACGGCTCTTCAGAGCTCGATGTCGCTACCGGATATAAGACGAATGAAGTGGGCTTCGGCTGGACGAATGCTGCTTATCTTAAAATGCAGCAGCTATTGGCAGAAGCCGGAGCCAAGAAGTGAGCGACGAACCAAAGCTCATCGTCGGCCTCGGTGAGTTGCTGTGGGACTTGCTGCCGGGCGGCAAGCAACTTGGCGGCGCTCCGGCAAACTTCGCAGTCATGTCAGCGCGGCTTGGAAACCGCGGCATCATTGCCAGCCGAGTGGGTCGCGATGCGCTGGGCGACGAAGCGCTTGCGTATCTTGCGACTCTGCCTGCTGACCTGAGTTATCTGCAAAGCGATAACGAACATGCAACGGGCAGCGTCTCCATTACGCTGCGCGACGGCCAGGCGGAATATGTCTTTCACCAGCCTGTTGCATGGGATTTTCTAACAGCTACACCTGAATGGCTGGATCTTGCAGCAAACGCGGACGCGGTCTGCTTCGGCACGCTGGCGCAGCGGCACAGTGTTTCGCATGAGACGATTCAATTGTTCCTCAAGGCGACGCGGGAAAACTGTGTTCGCGTCTTTGATGTCAATCTTCGTAAGCCATTTTATGACGCGCAGTCGCTTGGGATTTCGCTGAAGCACGCCACTCTGCTTAAGTTGAATGAGCCTGAAATGCCAATCGTGATGTCATTGCTTGGTTTCGCGCAGCACTCCGGCGTGGATGAGTCTTCGCTGATTACAAGCGCGAGCCTGCTGCTTGATCACTTTCCGTTAAAGTTGGTCTGCGTCACCATGGGATCGCAGGGCAGCCTTCTGGTGACACGCGAGACACACCATCGCCATCATGGAATTGCAACAGCAGTGGCAGACACGGTGGGCGCGGGGGATGCCTTCACTGCGGCGCTGGTGTCTTTTTATCTAAAGGACGCTCCGTTAGCGGTTCTTAATGAGGCGGGAAACCGCTGGGGCTCCTGGGTTGCATCGCAGCGCGGTGCAATGCCCGCATTGCCGCCCGACACTCGCGATTTAATTGACGCTCAGATTTTGCGGGCAGCCGTACAATAATCGTCCATTGGAGTTTCAAACGGCAGGTGAAGATGATCGAACATTCCACCTCAGAGGAGCGCCGCGCTGTTGGCCAATCGCGGCGCAAGCAACTGCGGCGGCAGGACCATTGCCATTGGCAGGCGAAGCAGCGGCGCTACAATCCGATTGCGCTGCTCGAAGAATCCATGCGCGGACGCGTGCCTTCGCTGATCGCGCTGAAGTATGAGCGCATGGCGGCATCACCATTCGGATTTTTCCGCGGCGCCGTACCAATCATGGCTGCCGACCTCTCATTGCTGCCGCACACCGGCATCGTGAATCAGATTTGCGGTGATGCCCATGTCCGCAATCTCGGTGCCTATGCTGCTCCCGATGGACGGCTGGTCTTTGACATCAATGACTTTGATGAGACTATTCGCGGGCCGTTTGAGTGGGACCTGAAGCGGCTTGCCACCAGCCTTGTTCTTGCCGGACGGGAAATCGGCATCAAACGCACGCAATGCGAAGAGGCTGTACACAGCTTGATTGCGCGCTATCGCAAGTACGTAGACATGTTTGCGAAAATGCCGGTGCTGGAGATGGCGCGTTATCAGGTGCATCGCCTACAGCGGATCTCTCCGGTTTCTACGGCCCTCTTGAAAGCTGAGCGCTCCACGCCTATCCATACGTTAGAGCAGCTGACTGTTCCTGCCACCAGCCGTGGCGTGGAAACAGGCAAGCGAATATTCAAAGAGAGCAAGCCATTGCTGACGCGGCTTTCTTCAGCGCAGGCGCGTGCGGTGCTGGCTTCACTGCACGAATACAGAAGGAACCTTCTACCAGAACGCCAGCATTTCTTCGCGCAGTATCGGCCTGTGGACGTTGGATTTAAAGTGGTGGGCACCGGTTCAGTCGGGCTGCGCGATTATCTGGTCTACTTCGAGGGAAATGGACGAGGTGACCCGCTCTTTCTGCAGATCAAGGAAGAACCGGAATCCGCATACGCAAAATACCTCGAATATCATGGTCCACATCATCAGGGCGAGCGCGTTGCTGATGGCCAGCGCGCCATGCAGTTCCTCTCCGATCCGTTTCTGGGATGGACGACAATTGGCCATCGCCAGTATCTGGTGCGCCAATTGAACGACCACAAAGCCAGCATCGAAGTCGAAGACCTGAAAGGCCCCGGCCTGCTTGAATATGCCGAGATGTGCGGCGAACTGCTGGCGCGCGGACACTCGCGCTCCGGCGATGCCTGCATGCTTGCCGGATATATCGGCAGCGGCAAACGCTTCGCCGAAGCAATCATGAAATTCGCGGACGCGTACGCCGATCAGACAGAGCGTGACTGGCAGGCGCTGTTGAAGTCGAGACATGCTCCAATGAAGACAGCAAGTCGGCAGGTTGCCAAGTCAGCGTAAGAAGCGTAAGGACTGTTGATTCTTAAGTAGAGGATGTACGAACCTGCTGACTCGCTAAAATAAAACCATGCTGCAACTTGCCGATGCCGGCAAACGATTCGGTCCGAAACTACTCTTTGAACACGCCAACTGGCTCATCACCTCCGGCGAACGCACAGCTCTCGTCGGGGCGAACGGCACCGGCAAATCAACGCTGCTGAAGACGCTGGCCGGACTCGAAACGCTCGACTATGGCAACCTACAGCGCACCCGCGGTATGAGCATTGGTTATCTGCCGCAGGATGGGCTTGCGCTCTCCGGGCGCACTGTGTTCGACGAATGTTTGTCAGTATTCGACGAACTCCGCAGCATCGAGCACGAACTGGAAATGCTCGCAGCTTCGCTGGCTGAACTTGATCCGGAAAGCAGCGCCTATGCTGCTGCAGCGGAGCGGTACTCGAACCTGGGCGCGAGATTCCACGCGCATGATGGATACGCTCTTGACGCGCAGGTAGGGTCGGTACTCGGCGGTCTCGGCTTCACTAAGGAAGACTGGACAAGGCGCACAGAAGAGTTCTCAGGCGGCTGGCAAATGCGCATTGCGCTGGCAAAATTGCTGTTGCAGAAACCCAATCTGCTGCTGCTGGACGAGCCGACAAACCATCTTGATCTCGAAACCCGCAACTGGCTCGAAGAGTATCTGAGAACATACCCGAACGGCTACATCCTGATCTCGCATGATCGCTACTTCCTCGACGTAACGGTGAACAAGATTATCGAGATATGGAATAAGGGCCTGCATGTCTACTCCGGCAATTACGAAAAATATCTGCAGCAGAAAGAAGAGCGGCGCGCGCAACTTGAGGCGGCATATCGCAACCAGCGCGATCACATCGAGCATTTAGAGGCTTTCATCAGCCGCTTCCGCTACCAGGCGACAAAAGCAAAGCAAGTGCAAAGTCGTATCAAGGAACTGGAAAAGATCGAGCGCATCGAGATTCCGCAGGAAGAGCAGGCCATTTACTTCACCTTTCCGCAGCCGCCTGCTTCGGGGCGGACTGTGGTCGAAGTCTCCGGCCTGAGCAAGAGCTATGGCGAAAAGCAGGTGTTGCGCGACGTAAGCTTCACCATCGAGCGCGGAGACCGCATTGCGCTTGTAGGCGCGAACGGGGCCGGCAAATCGACGCTGATTCGCATGCTCTCAGCCCAGGAACCGCCTACATCCGGCGTGCTGAAGCTGGGACATAACGTAGTCGCTGACTACTTCGCGCAGGACCAATACAAGGTGCTCGATCCTGCTGCTCGCATGCTCGACGACATCAGCCGCATTGCTCCGCGCGTGCCTGAGACAGACCTGCGCAGCCTGCTCGGATGTTTTCTCTTTTCCGGAGACGACGTCTTCAAGCCATTAGGTGTGCTCTCCGGCGGCGAACGCAATCGCTATGCGCTGGCGCGCATTCTGGTCAGCCCGGCAAATTTTCTCCTGCTCGATGAGCCAACAAATCACCTCGATCTCCGTGCCAAAGACGTATTGCTCAACGCCGTAAATAAGTTCACCGGCACCGTGATCTTTGTTTCCCATGACCGCTACTTCATCGACCGGCTGGCTACGCGCGTGTTCGAGGTAGAAAGCGGTCATGTGCATGTCTATCCCGGAAACTATGAGGACTATCTGTGGCGCAAGCAAGGTGGTGCGGATGCAATTCAAGCCGTCATTGCCACTCCAATCGAGGAGTCTGCTGCGCCGATAGCCGCTCCAGTCATCGGGAAAGAAAAAGAAAAAGTCCGCCGCCTAAATCCCATTCGCCTGAGGCAGATGCAGGAACGGCTCGCCTTTGTGGAAGAAGAAATTCCACGGGTCGAGGCTTCCATCGCAAATACAGAACAATCTCTTGGCGTTTTCGTCAGTGCAGAAGAAACCGAAAGGCTGACGCGCCTGCTCGATTCTCTCCGCGAGCAGCATGGTCTGCTCACAGCCGAATGGGAAGAGCTGATGATGCAGTTCGAAGAGCAGCAGGTCAGCAGTTAACGCACATCCTGTCATCCTGAGCGAAGCGAAGGGTCTGTTTTTAGTTTCTGTGACAGGCATTGGTTCCGATTGCCTGGTCCCTACTGCGTGTGGCTGATAGCCCTGCAAAACTGATAAAGCGTAAACCAGATCCTTCATCCGCTAAGCTCCTCAGGGCGATAAATTTTGCAATGGCGCGAACGCATGTGCGTTGACGGCTAATCCTCCGGCATAATCGAAGTATGCCGCTACTTTGGAAACCGGAGAGCTGGTCACAGCGACTGGCAGAACTCGAAGCGCGTTCAGGCGATTTGAAAGAAGCCCCATTGCGGCGCGATGTCCGTTCGCTGGGCATGCTGCTGGGAGAAGTATTGCGTGAACAGGCAGGCGAAGCTCTGTATGAAAAAGTAGAAGAGTTGCGGCAGTCGGCCATTCGCCGTCGCGAAGAGCAGGCGGCCGGCTTGATGCGGGAAGCAGAAGACCGCCTCCAGCAGACCGTGCTCGGCATCAGTACCCTCTCAGTCGAGGACGCCTATCAGTTAAGCCGCGCATTCGCATTCTACTTCGAACTGATAAACCTCGCCGAGACGAACCACCGCAAACGGCGCCGCCTGTCATTGCAGCTCAGCGGCGACAACTCAACGCAGCGCGGCTCTTTGCGCGGGACTCTGCGTGAAATGAAACGTGTAGGCATCTCTGCCGCCGAGGCGCTCGACTGGCTGAGACGCATCTTTATTGTTCCGGTATTTACAGCGCACCCTACTGAGATTGCACGACGCTCTGTACTCTTCAAGCGGCGTCGCATTGGCGAGTTTCTGGAGAAGCTGGATCGCATTCCGGTTCCGGATGAAGAAATTTCGCGCCTGCAGGAACTGCTCGTTGCAGAGATCACCGCGCTGTGGCAAACCGATGAAGTCCGCAGCCGCCGCCCGACAGTCAATGACGAAATCAAGATGGGACTCGATTACTACGATGTCTCCATCTTTGCCACGCTTCCCAAGTTGTATGAGGAAGTATCCGCCGCTTTGGCCAGCGAATACGGGCTCAATATTGATATTCCCGAGTTGCCGCTACTGCTCGGCTTCGGATCCTGGATTGGTGGCGACCGCGACGGCAATCCGTTTGTAACTCCGGATGTAACACGCGATGCAATCCGCTCAGCGCGCGCGCGACTGCTGACGTATTACCAGCAGCAGGCGCAGCTGATCATTGATCTGTTAACGACCTCCGCCCAGCAGTTGCCTATCAGCGACGAATTAAGCAAGCGTCTGCATGGATATTTATCCGAGCTGCGAGCCGGGTCGCAGCAGGTATTCGGAGCACGTTTCGAATTCGAGATGTACCGGCGTTTCATGGTCTGCGTGCATGCGCGGCTGCTTCGGACTTCAGGAGAACTCGCGCCGGACAACGACAGCCTGGAAGCAGCCTTGAGCGCTCTGCCTCCTTATGGCAGCGCGCAGGAATTGCTGGATGACCTGACGGTTTTACGCAACAGTCTGGCGGAAAACGAAGGACTGAGGCTCGCGCGGACACTTATCGACCCTTTCATCCTTCTGGTGCGCACTTTCGGCCTGCACCTGCACACACTGGATGTTCGCCAGCATGTAAAGCTGCACAACAAAGCATTACAGGAAACGTCGGAGTGGTGCGCCGGCACTGCCTCTACTGTTCCGCAAGGCCTGAGCAAGGAAAGCGCTGATGTAATTGAAACCTTCCGCACCATTGCAGAAGTGAAGGCCGGTTGCAGTCCGGAGGCGATCCGGCAATATGTCATCAGCGGCGCAGCTACCGTCGAAGATGTGTTAGGCGTGTTGTGGCTGGCTCGTCTGGGAGGAGTAAAAGCAGAGGCCGGCGGAAATGATCCCGGACTGATGCCGGTGCCTCTGTTCGAATCGATTGAAGACCTGCGCAATGCTCCTGAAGTCTGCCGCAGGCTCTGGAATCTGCCGGAGTATCGCACACTGCTCGCCTCCTGGAACAACACGCAGGAGATCATGCTCGGCTACTCCGACTCGAACAAAGACGGCGGCATGCTTACGAGCACCTGGGAAATCTTCCGCGCGCATCGCGCTCTCCATGAAGTGGCGCGCGAATGCGGCGTAAAGCTGCGGCTCTTTCATGGACGCGGAGGCACAGTCGGGCGTGGCGGTGGCCCTACGCATCGCTCCATCTATGCGCAGCCGGTCGGCGCGTTCGAGGGCCAGATTCGCATCACCGAACAGGGCGAAGTGCTTAACTGGAAGTATTCAGATGTGATTTTGGCCGAGCGTAATCTGGAACTGATGATTGCGGCCTCGCTCGATGCTCTGGCGCGCCCGAATGCGCTTGATCCAAATGGGCATCAGTCCGGGATACTTCTGCCGGAATGGGAAGCGGCTCTGGAAGAAATGTCAGACACTGCGTTTCATTTTTATCGCCGGCAGATCATCGAGGATCCGGAGGTATTCAGCTATTTTGAGCTGGCTACACCGGTCGCAGAACTGGAACATGCTCGGATCAGTTCGCGTCCTACACGGCGCAGCGGACGTCGCGCATTTTCTGATCTCCGCGCCATTCCCTGGGTCTTCGGCTGGACGCAAAGCCGCCAGTTGGTTCCAGCATGGTTCGGTGTCGGTTTCGCCATAGAAAAATACTCGCAGAGACCGGACGGCGCGAAACTACTCCGTGACATGATGGCGGAATTTCCTCTCTTCATTGACATCATTCGCAATGTGGAGATGGCCCTTGCAAAAGCTGATCTTGGCATTGCCAGCTTGTATGCGTCGCTGGTGCCGGACGCGGAGATGCGCCAGCGTGTTTTCTCTAAAATTGAAGCGGAGTTCCATCGTACTCTCCAGGCTGTTCTCATGGTGACAGGCCAGAAAGAGCTTCTGGAAACGAACCAGGTGCTTGCCCGCTCAATCCGTCTACGCAACCCTTATGTGGATCCTATAAGCCTGATTCAGGTTGATCTGCTGCGGCGTAAACGCGCAGGAGAAGATACCGAGGAGATTAACCGCGCCATCTCAAGCACTATCAACGGCATCTCGGCAGGACTTAGAAATACAGGCTGATTTCCCAAAATGGTAATTCTGGTGACCCATGTTCCAGAATGAATTTTGTGTCTGCGTTCTTGTTCTGATTGAACTTCAGGAGATGCGGTCAGCGTCATAAACTCTGTGCATGAGCACGCAACCGATTGAAGACATCCACGCAATCGCAAGCCGCTTTCAGGCATGGGTGGGAGCGCAACCTGGAACTTATAAGGATGGCGTGCGGGAACTCACCTACGAAGAAGTAGCCCTCTCAAAGGGACTTCGCGCTAAGTCCGAAACAGCGATGACTGACGTTGCAAAACCAAAGGCAGCTTCAGGTGAGCGACGCAGAAAAACTAACAAATCGCAGAAATCGAAGCGCAGGACCGCGACTCCACACCATTCCAGAAATAATCCGTCAAAGAAATCTCAGGCAATATCTCCAGCGGCTGCTTTGGAACCCTCTACATTCCGGCAGGCACTTACGGAGCAGGTCTCGATCTTACCTGCTACGGCGAATATCGAGCCAAGAACAACAGCGCTTTCCCTGCGCATCTCTTCGGCGGAGCACGCCTTGCTCAGAAGGCGCGCAGCCGAAGCGAATATCTCAGTTTCCTGCTATCTGCGCAAATGTGTGTTTGAAGTCGAAAGCTTGAGGGCGCAACTTGCGTGCACAATCGCGGAGCAGGAAATAACTCATCGAAATTCTGCCTTCTCATCGTGTATGCAAGTCATGCGAAGGCTCTTTTTCAGAAAATTGACAGCGTTGGCGCCACGTGTCTGAACGCATCTCATACCAGTATTCGGTATGGGCCTAAAATCTCCTGTGCACACAACGCCCACTTGGAATACTTAAGAAGATAGGTATTCGGAGATGGCATTTTGCTTTCACGAAGAAAATTCTGTGAGCTTGCGGGCGGCCTGGTTGCCGTAACATCAACACCGCCTTCTTTGCGGGGATTCGCGGCATCACCTCTGATAAATATTGCCGCCATCGATCATGACCGCGTGCTCAGTGCGGCATCTGCATATCTTAAGGAAAAGCCAATCACCATTACCGCTGCTTCTTCGCCTCGCAGCGCAGGCGGGAAGCACGATTATTTTTCTGAGGGCGATTACTGGTGGCCTGATCCCAAAAATCCGGATGGGCCTTATATTCGTCGCGATGGCATGAGCAATCCGAGAAATTTCATTGCCCATCGTGAAGCGCTCATCCGGTTCAGTGTGCAGATGCCTGCTCTGTCCGCAGCCTGGTGGCTGACGTGCGACAAGAAGTATGCGGAACATGCCGCGGCCCACCTTCGCGCGTGGTTTATCGATCCGGAAACGAAGATGAATCCCAATCTTCAATACGCGCAGGCGATTCATGGAATCACCACCGGACGCGGCACCGGCATTATCGATACGATTCACCTGGTCGAAGTAGCGCGCGCGACCAGCGTGTTGGCTGATGGAGGGGTGCTTGAAAAAGCATTGCTCACTGGCGTGAAAGTATGGTTTACAGACTATCTGAAGTGGATGACCACCTCGAAAAACGGAATCGAGGAGCGGGAAGCGAAAAACAACCACGGCACCTGCTGGGCCTTTCAGGTAGCGGGGTTCGCCCGGCTTACCGGCAATCACGACCTGGTCCAATATACAGCGGACCGCTACAAGACCGTTCTGCTGCCGACACAGATGAAAGGCGATGGCAGCTTTCCATTGGAACTGGCGCGCACCAAACCTTACAGCTATTCGCTGTTCAATCTTGATGTAATGACCACGCTTTGCTGGATTGCAGGCTCAAACGATCATGATCTGCTGAAGTATGAATTACCGGATGGGCGGGGGATAGGAAAGGCGATTGCGTTCATGTACCCATACATAAAAGACAAGAGCTGCTGGCCTTATCCGCATGACGTGGAATATTTCGATGATCTGCCCGTGCGCCAGCCCAGTCTGCTCTTTGGCGGATTGACCTTCTCACAAATTGAATATCTCACGCTCTGGGAAAAACTGAATCCAGTCCCGAAGACACCAGAGATCATCCGCAACTTCCCAATCCGACAGCCAGTGCTATGGGTCAGCGCTGGCTAGCTTTGCCAGCCAGTACGCGCTGATTGAACTCGCCGGATTTCTTTCGCGGCACACTGAGGCATTTCCAGTTTTCTGATTGTAGATGTTTCGCCAGAAAAACAATCTGGCCGCAGTGATACGCATAGTGTGCGACTTGTCGATGAATCGCCTGCATGACGGAATGGGCTTCGCCGCGAATCGTAACAGTGCGACCCAGGTCGGCATCCGCTAACGGTTCGATCGCAGCAAAGAGCCTGCTCCAGCCATCCTCCCAAATACGCATCAGCTCAGCCCTGTTTACCGGAGGTTGTTCGAATTCGCTGTCACGGTTCCGGTCGGGCTTTTCCCCGTCCGTCGTCAAAAAATCCGTCCACCGCGACCGCATATTCCCTGCCATATGCTTGACGATAATCGCAAGCGAGTTGCTTTCCGGATCCAAAGTTGTCTGCAATTGCTCATCGCTTACCTGCGCAAGAGCGGCTTCAGCAAGTTTTTTGTACTGGCGGAAGATTGCCACTGAATCAGTTACATAGGAAGTGGTGAATTCGAGGGCCATGCATGTATTGTCCTTGAAAATTATTCGGTCTGCACGTTTGTAGCTTTGTCATTCTGAAAGCTGACATCCCACTGTTTACCGCCGGTTTCGTAATGTACGGTTCTATTGCCGTAATTCGATGAGTCTGATTGCTGAATGACGCCCAGAGCCATGGCGACCTGCAGCTCGTTCATGCCCGGTTTGGGCTGGTGCTGGTCAACTGCCTGCCATACATCAGCTGGCCAGTGCTTATACATTTTATGCGGGTCATCGTAGTAGAAAATATCGTCGCAATAGTAAGTCGAATCCTTTCCCTGTATATAGCCGATGGCCGTAGCGTATTCTGTCGCATCTCCAGGCATCTGAAAAACAGCGAAGACTTGTTTGTCACCGCGCGGAATACGACTGTTTTTGCTCGGAGGCGCTTTTGCAAGAATGATCTCCTTTATCTCAAGCGCCTGAACGCTGGGCAGTACGCCGATCATATGGGCAAAATTGATGCTGTGGTGGACATAAGGAAAATACTCCAGCTCGAATCCGGCCTGAATCCAGACTGTCTTACCGATCAATACTTTCGCTGATTTCAGATCATCAATAAGGAGCTTGCGCGGCGACACAATATCATCATCGGTCAGCGGACGTTCCTGGCGTTGTGGTTTCTGTACCACCGGAGCATTCCGCTCTTTCCAGAGAAAATAGAAGCGAATGCCAAAGATGGCCAGCATGACAAGCGTAATGGCTCCGACCTTTTGCCACGATTTCATAATGAGAATACTGCTTCTTTCTAATCCATTTGCTTGGATGCTATGGATTCAAAGCGGGTGGACCTCCTGCTCTGCCTGTTCTTCGCCTGTCTGCAACAGAGCCTCGGCAGTCAGCTGATCGGCATTTCGCAGGCTGGGAAAGAAGGCGCTCCAAAGACCAGTGACAACGAGCGAACCGATCCCGCCATAGATGACGGCGCGGACCGCGCCCCACCACGAAGCCGTAAGACCACTCTCAAATTCGCCCAGCTCATTCGACGCGTTCACGAATAGTGAATAGACTGCGCTTACTCGTCCGCGCATCTCCGGGGGTGCAGCCAGTTGCAGAATTGCCGAACGGATAACAACGCTGACCATGTCTGAAGCCCCGACAATAAAAAGCGCCAGCAGTGATAAAGGCAGGCTTCGAGACAGGCCAAAGAGGATAGTTGCAGCGCCGAAAATCGCGACGCAGGAAAACATCTTTGCTCCGGCGCGGCGCTCAATGGGTTTCCAGGTAAGCCACATCGAGATGGCCAGCGCGCCAATAGCAGGAGCTGCGCGAAGCAGGCCTAATCCACGCGGCCCAGCGTGCAGAATATCCTGCGCAAAGATGGGCATCAGCGCTACTGCTCCGCCAAGCAGCACGGCAAAAAGATCCAGGGAAATAGACCCCAACAGAATTTGCGACTTCCACACATAGTGAACGCCGGCCAGGAACACATCCATGGAAAACGCGCGGTGCTCCATTCGCCCGAGGCGCACTTGCAGTGACAGTATCAACAGGAGAAAAGCAATCAGCGTAGCAAGGGTAAAGAGAAAAACGATGGCTGCTCCGCAAATACGCCCATGCAGCGGCAGCGTATAAAGAACGCCTCCCAGAGAAGGGCCGGCCACATTAGCAATTTGAAATGCAGTCGCCCCCCAGGTGACGGCGTTAACGAAATGCTCTTTAGGAACAAGATGAGGAATCAGCGCCGAACTTGCGGGCCCACTGAAGGCGCGGCCGGTTCCTATGAAAGCAAGAACTACGAAAATCGGCCAGACTGCATGCAGCCCATGCCACGCAAAGAGAAACAGTGCAGTGGTACAAAATGCCTGCAGCGTATAGCAGACCAGAATCACGTGCCGTCGGTCGAACCGGTCTGCAACATGGCCGGCTGGCAGCAGAAAGAAAAGCCCAGGCAGAAAGAGCACCAGCCCCGTATAACCGAGGTACAGCGCGCTGTGCGTGATCTGATAAACAAGCCATGCCACTGCCAGCGTCTGCGCCTCAGCGCCGATGATGACCAGAACGCGCGCTAACTGGTACCAGCGAAAATCACGGGACAGAAAGGCTGCTGTTCCTGAACCTGTTGGCTGGGAACCTGGAGAGCGATCAGACATGCGCAATACTTCTTATGATACCTGCCTGATCTGATTTTCATTTTAATGACACAGAATGCGCCGGACAGCTTCTCGAATTTGTACCTGTTGACCATTTGTGACAGATAGTCTGCGATGTACCTTTAAACTTTCAGCATAGTGATCTCAGCGAAAAAGTAATTGGCCATGCCCGTGAAGCGCTCCCCGTTTCGAAAAAGATTTTATCCCGGAAGGTTTGGCATACGATGCGGACAAGAATGTCTTTTATCTCAGGCAGCCTTCGCTGCGTTCAGGATGACAATCTCTCCCTGGTTTCCTAACAGCCGAAGACTAAGCCACTATAAATCCGATATACTGGCGCGTTCCCTATGAAAATTCTTGTCTGCATCAAGCAGGTTCCTCAGAAAGATGCTCCGCTCAAATTGAACGAAGCCGGCACATGGATTCGCGAGGATGTCTCCTACGAAGTCAATGAGCCGGACGCCTATGCGCTGGAAGAGGCTCTGCGCCAGAAGGAGAAGCACGGCGGCGAGGTCGTGGTGATTACCGCTGGTCCGGCGCGCGCGCAGCAGGTATTACGCGAGGCGCTGGCCAAGGGTGCTGACCGTGCCATTCATCTGGAAGACGACAAGTTCGTTCAACTGGACTCGACCAACACGGCGCGGGCGATTGCCGCTGCCATTGCGGACGAGAATTTCGATCTGATCGTGACCGGCCTGCAATCCGACGATTTCGGCGCAGCTCAGACCGGTGTATTGCTGGCTGAAATTCTGGGGCTGCCGCATGCGACCATCATTATCGGCATCGAGAAGACCGATTCCGGGCTGCACTTGAAACGCGAACTCGAGGCCGGACACTACCAGTTCATCGACATGCCGACACCGACGGTACTGACCATCCAGAGTGGCATTAATAAGTTGCGTTATGCCAGCCTGATTGGCATTAAACAGGCCAAAAACAAGCCACTACGGAAGGTCACCTGGGCTGAAGTTGAGCCAAAATTAGGCAAAAACCTGCAACAAATTGAGCGGCTTTACGTGCCGGTAAAGCAGAAAAAGACCGAAATGGTCGAGGGTCCGCCGGCGGAAGTTGCGCGTAAGGTGACGGAGTATCTCAAAAATACCGCGCGCGTGATTTAATGGTTGTCATAAAGATTCTCAGGAGATGCGAAGCACATGGCGAATTTGAATATCCCCGATGAGGAACGTAGTCTCACACCCGCACAGATCGAGGCGCTGGACAAGCGCCGCCAATGGGGATTGACATTTCAGATTATTGCCGGGCAGTTCGCCTTCTTCACCGTTCTGCTCACACTGTGGTCAGGGCAGGATGCTACATACTCGCCGGCCTGGGTGCATCCTATGGTGTATTACAACATTCTCTGCGCGATTCTCACGGTTTTGTTCGGCGGATATGGAACGTATCTGAAGCGTGGTCGTCCGGAGTTTGCCAGCCTGTAACCTCATCGTTGTCATCCCGACCGGAGGCGCGCTGCGCCGGAGCGGAGGGACCCGCAGTTTGAATCATGTACAAGGGGAGCTTCGGCTCCCCTGAGGTGTGTATGGCAGACACTATTCTTGTTATTGCGGAGCAGCGGGAAGGCAAGCTGAACCGCGTCTCCTTTGAAACTGTTGCGGCGGCACAGACTGTTTCGAAAGAAACGGGTTGGGCAGTCGAAGTTGTGCTGGCCGGCAGCGGTATCGGGTCGCCGGCGCAGGAACTGGCCGGAAAGGCAGTAGCAAAGGTCTATGCGCTGGAAGCTCCGGCACTGGCTGCATATACCTCGGATGCTTATGTTTTTGCATTGAAGCAGTTCATCCAGGACAGACAGCCAAAGCTGGTGCTCTTTCCGCATACCTATCAGGTACGCGATTTTGCGCCACGGCTGGCGTTGGCGCTCGGCTGCGCACTGATCTCCGATGCCATTGGCTACAAATACGAGAATGGCAAGCTGCTGTTTACGCGGCAGATGTTTCAGGGGAAGTTCGCTGCTGACGTTTCGTTTGCAGGAAATGCGCCGTGGCTGGCGACTTTTCAAATTGGCGCGTTTCGCGGGGATCAGGCGGAGGCGGGTTCTGCCCCCGTGGAAAATGTAGCTGCTGCGGTTGCAGATATCGCGCCGCGCGTCACTCCGCATGAAGTGTTTCAGGAGGCGAAGCAGGCGGTTGATCTCTCGCAATCCGAGGTCATCGTCGCAGTTGGGCGCGGCATCAAGGAACAAAAGAATCTCGCGCTCGCCGAGGAATTGGCCAAAACACTAGGGGGCGAGGTTGCGGCTTCACGTCCTATTTGCGACAACGGCTGGCTGCCGCTGGAACGGCAGATCGGGTCATCTGGGCAGACAGTGGCTCCGAAGCTTTACGTGGCATTGGGGATCAGCGGAGCGATTCAACACATTGTTGGCATGAAGGGCTCGCGCACGATTGTCGCAGTAAACAAAGACCCCGAGGCTCCGATCTTTGAGATTGCCGATGTGGGTGTGGTTGGGAATTTGTTTGATGTTGTGCCCGCACTGACTGAGGAGATTAAGAAGGCTAAGACGTCGTAACTCACTCCCGAGAGCAGATTCTGATTTTTATGTGAACCGTAAATAAGTTATCATTCCGACCGAAGTCATTGCGCAGCAATGACATAGCGGAGGAACATGCAGTTCGTTTCAGACTACGTTATTTTCCAATTCGTCCTAGTTTTTTATTGAGAACTATGAGTTTCGGTGATCCTGATAGATGGCTCAACCACCGGAAAATGCTCCGCGAGCAGGGGATGTTCCCTGCGGGCTCGCCAGAACCGCGAACTTCAAACAGATTCCGAACGGCAAGAAACGAAAATTGCGAGCAAACGGAGCCGCAATCAGGCGAATTTCAACGAGTTCCTAGATACCAGAGCTGGTCGTATTCGTTTTATGGGAACGATTCAAAGGCTCACCAGATTGGAGTGAATATCGGAAAAGATCGCAATCTTCACGAGAAACTTCTACGTCATCGCTCAAATCAAAGCCTCATTCGGGCACTTCAACTGACGTTCTCGAGGCCCTCGGGAGCAGGAT
>Ga0070740_10001793_pt1 | contig 27703 bp, 21 predicted proteins | sample Coa_R2_FD_67286 | JGI IMG/M metagenome (GOLD analysis project Ga0070740, IMG submission 67286) | Surface soil microbial communities from Centralia Pennsylvania, which are recovering from an underground coalmine fire - Coalmine... | ecosystem: Environmental > Terrestrial > Soil > Unclassified ...
CGCCCTGCGGCTTCCACACTTCAATGCCAAAACATCAGCGCTCTACCACCAGTGCTACAGAATTAGCTGCCGCCTCGCCTAAATAACCTTCAGGCGACAGATCGCTGATCAGTCATCCGATGTGCTTATGTTGCCTTTTGTTTGCAGCGGAGGGCATTTAAAGCGTATTTTCGTGTAGGTGTAAACCTCCGTCATTCGGACGACTCTGTGTACCTGTTCTACACCGATCGAGAAAATGCGCTGACTGACTAAAAGGACAAATCCGGCAGCTTCCCGGGCCTGCAGCATTCTCTGCGCGGTTGCGGTATTTCTGTCTGCCTGCGGAGGCGGTCAATACACCCCTCCAGCGATAACTCTTTCTGTGTCGCTCAGCAATCCCGTCATCACCCTCTCGCCCGGCGCTTCAGTCAGCGTTCCCGTAACCATCGTTGCTCCCACCGAAACCGTGAGCTTCGCCATCAACGATCTACCCTTCGGGGTCTCGGAGAGCTATAAGGAATCTGAATCCAACCCATCCGGTCTCCTTACTCTCACAGCAAATGCATCGGCTGCTCCTGGAACTTACAAGCCGACAATCATCATTGGGTCGTCGGGCCGCACCGCCTCGCTGACTTTTACCCTTCAGGTGGTTGCCGCCAAAGCAGTCCTGTGGAAATCCTTGTCAAGCCCCCGGCTCAATCAAGCGTCTTATTATCAGCAACTTACAATTGCAGGGAATTAACCCATAATTTGCTACACTAAAAGAATGAGAGCAGCAAAGGCATGGCCCAGAGCCATGCCTTTGCTGTTGCAAACGTAAGTTACACAAAACAAACGATCTCCGTACAGAATCGCATCTGTAAGTAGCTGAAAACAAACGATCTCCGTACAAATGGTAGGGAGGGGGTACTCAGGTCATCTCCAGCGAAAAATCCGCAGCGCCACTATAAACGGAACCACCAGCCACGCCAGCAGAACAGCCACTGGGGCGAGCATATGCCCCATACCCGTCCCTTGCAGCATGTTTCCGCGCAGCGTATCGATAGAAGCAGTAAGCGGGAGGGCTTTTACGAACGGCTGAACCACAGCCGGAAAGCGCGATGCAGAGAAGAAAACGCCCGACAGAATCCACATCGGAAGCATGACCAGATTCATCAGCCCGGAGGCGGCCTCCATTGTTCTCGCCCGCGAAGCCACCAGTAGGCCAAGCGCTGAGAACGAAAGCGAGGTCAAGACACACAAAATCGCAAGTTGCAGCAGCGATCCGCGAAAAGGAACGCCAAAGACCACCCACGCGAATCCAAGAAACACCACTACCTCGACGACCAGCATGATCAGCCGCGAAAGGATATAAGACGCCAGATATTGCCATCGCGGCATGGGTGAGGCAACAAGACGCTTGAGCAGCTTCTTCTGCCGTGCCTCAACAATGGCAAAGCCCATGCCCCAGATCGCCGAACCCATCAGGTTCATTCCAAGCAGTCCGGGCACGACAAAGTCGATGTAGCGCGAGCCTGTCTCATGCACCAGCTGGTTTTCGCTATGCACGGTCTCGCGTTGCCCAAATGCTGCCTGGACCGCGCGATCGGCGATCAAACGCGCCGTGCGCGCGTCGGGATTTGTATCGTCGTATTTGTAGGCAACGCCGTCCGGCTTCTGAATGGCGAGCAGCAGAATGTCTCCGGTGGCAAGCTCGTGAGAGCCTTCCGCCTCATTCATCGTCTTCGCCGTCAGGCCTTTGTCAGAGTTCAGGGCCTGCGTCAGCTGCGTTGTGGTTGCGCCCACCTGTAATACATCCGGTGGACGGTTGCGGAAGGCAATCCCCAGCCCGACGGCCAGCAGAATAGGAAAGATAAAGATCCAGAAAATCGCTTCCGGCTCGCGCAGAAAGAGCTTGAAGCGAATGACCGTCAATTGATAGAGGCTACTCAGTTCGAGCTTATTCATCGCGCAGATTCCTCCCTGTCAGCCCGACAAACACGTCCTCAAGCGTGGCGGAATGCGTTCGAAAATCACTCAGATGCAATCCCTGACGGGTGAGCGATTGAAAAATGAGGGGTACCGTCGAATGCAGATCACGAACCGTAAGCTGATGAAATCCGGCATCGACGCGATGCGACTGCACTCCGGAAATGGCTGTCAACAAGGCTGCATCCACAAAACCGTCTCCGGTTTCATGGCCGGTAATCGCAAATTCCACAATATGCTCACCGCCGATAGAAGCAATCAGTTGCTGCGGAGTGCCAAGCGCAATGATCTTGCCATGATCCATAATCGCGACGCGGTCGCAAAGCCGCTCCGCTTCATCCATGTAGTGCGTGGTCAAAATAATAGTGCGTCCCGCTAGCTTCAGCCCATCAACCAGATCCCACAAATGGCGACGCGCCTGCGGATCGAGCCCTGTCGTTGGTTCGTCAAGAAACAGCAGCTCCGGATCACCAACCAGCGCGCACGCCATGGCCAGACGCTGCTTCTGGCCGCCGGAAAGACCTCCAACACGCGAGCCGCGCTTCTCTTCAAGCTGCGCCGTGCGAATCGATTCATCAACAGAAATGCCTCGGTGGAAAAAGCTGCGAAACAGACGCAGCGTCTCTTCCACTGTCAGCTTGTCCGGGAACTGCGTCTCCTGCAGTTGAATCCCAATGCGCTGCCGCAGGTGTTTTTCCCCGTTGGCCCAACTCAAACCCAGCAGCTCAATCGATCCGGCATCCGGAGCAGTCAGGCCCTCGCACATCTCGATCGTCGTGGTTTTACCCGCGCCGTTCGGACCAAGCAGCCCGAAGCACTCTCCGCGCCTCACTTCCAGATCGAGACCATCCACAGCCACTACATCCGCAAAAGCCTTCCGCACTCCGCGAAGCAGAAGAGAAGGGCTGTTTTCCTGCATAGAATGAGTGATCACATTCATGATGGGGATGACCTTCGGAAACTGAATAGCTGCTCGCTCCAGCTTACAAGACCTTCAATACAACCAGTGTCAAATCATCAGCCTGCTCAGTCTCTCCGGCAAAGGCTGCCACAGCCTCGGAAACGTGCTGTACCACTTCAGCCGCAGAGGCGCTCCCTTCCCTGCAGATAACACTCTCCAGGCGGTCCACGGAAAACTCCTCGCCCTGCTCATTTTCCTGTTCCGTTACGCCATCGGTGAACAACGTGAGAATGTCTCCCGGCGCGAGTGTGATCGAAGCATCGGAATAATTCGCGCCACTCAGAATGCCCAGGATTGGTCCGCCTGCGGCATCCATCAACTGTGTCTCGCACGAGCCCGCCTTCAGCAGCACCGGAGGATTATGTCCGGCATTCGCATATTGCAAAACACGGCTGACGCGATTGAATCGCGCATAGAACATCGTGACGAACGTCGCGGAATTCGTCATCTGCTTCAGCACTTCATCGAGATCGGCGATTACTTCCGCAGGCCGCTCCAACTCACGCGCGCGAAGGCGCAACGCAACAGCGAGCGAGGGCATCAACAGCGCAGCAGCCGCGCCTTTGCCTGAAACATCGGCGATCACGATATCGACAACATCATCTGAAACAGGAAAGAAATCGTAGTAGTCCCCGCCGAGCAGACGCGCCGTCTTCATCTCGGCGGCAATGTCGATGCCCGGCAAAGTCAGCGGCTTCGGCAACACACGATGCTGCACCTGCGCCGCCAGTATCAGGTCGCGTTCATATGCGTCTCGCTGCCGACGCACTTCGTCAGCCATGCGGTCCCGCTGCCTGGCAATCAGCGTGACCAGAAATCCAACGACAAGAAAGCTCGCAAGATAGACGATGTTATGGACAACTCGCCAATACAACGATTCAGCAGGAGGCCCGAAGATATCTCCCAGAAAAGTGCAGATCGCTCCCAGCGCAATGGTGAAGGGAAGGGGATTCACCAGAGCGCAGAGCGCCACAGGAAGCACGTAAAGATACGCAAGCGAAACATCCGCCACGATGACCCAGTCCGTATAGGCAACAGCAGCTACGGCCGCAATCACGACGGTATTCAACAGTCCTGCCACTCGATGTTCGCCCACGCTTAGTCCTCATCCGCACTGCGTCGCAGGCATTGTACCTGAGAGCCAAATAGCAACTCTCTACGGCGAATTGTGTTTTACAAAACGGAATGCCATCGTGAGCACTCAACAGCTCCGAATACCGAAACACTGGAGACAGAACGGCCCATGAAAAAAGCCGCACTTGTTGGAATTCTTGTTTGTGCTCTTGCGTCGATACCGTCTTTTGCGCAGGTTGTTGTGCGTGTTGCTCCGCCCCCGGTCGTTGTCGAGCGTCCCGGCCCGCCCCCACGCCCCGGATATGTCTGGGTTGGCGGCTATCATCGCTGGGATGGGTACCGCTACGTCTGGGTCCCCGGCCACTACGTTTTGCCGCCGCGTCCCCGCGCTGTTTGGGTCCCCGGCCACTGGGTAGAACGTCGCGGTGGATGGGTCTTTGTTGAAGGCCACTGGCGCTGGTAATTGTGTCAGGAATACCCATGCAGTTTTCGGGAGACGAAATTTGCATGGGTATTTGTTTCTGCGGTCGAATCAATTCGCATTGATAGGCGCGGCACTATACGCTACCATCGTCGCCAGCATGAACACGACGGCTACCGCCGCGCAGGTACCTCTTATTGGTACCGCAAGCGCAACCTCTCCATCGCGCCTTGCCTCTATTGACATCTTCCGCGGGCTCACGATGGTAGTGATGATCTTCGTGAATGATCTCGCCGGCGTTCGCGGCCTGCCCTGGTGGAACTACCATGCGCCTGCGCAGGCAGACCTTATGACCTATGTCGATATGGTCTATCCGTTCTTCCTCTTTGCTGTCGGGCTGTCCGTTCCACTGGCGGTGAAAGCACGATTGAAGAAGACGGGATCCACGCTTGCGCTCTGGCGCCATGTCATCGTCCGTTCAGCCAGCCTTGTCGTTCTTGGTCTGATTCTGGCCAATGCTGAAAAAGGTGATCCTGCGCGCATCGGCTTCAACCAAAATCTTTGGGCCATTCTCGCCCTGCTGGGAGCGGCACTTTATCTCAGCGTTTACACGGGCACAGGACGCGGCGCAAAGATACACAAAGCCCTTCGTATCCTGGGCCTTGTGTTGGTTATTGCCATGTATGCGATCTTCCGCCGGACAACGCACGACGGCCATGCGGGTTGGATTGACGGCTCTTATCCGGAGATTCTCGGGCTTATTGGCTATACCTTTTTTGCCGTATCACTTCTGTACATCCCGACTCGTCGCTGGCTATGGGCGCCTTTTGGATGGCTGGTCGCGCTGGTGACTTTTAATGCGCTGTGCACAGCAAAATGGATCGTTTTGCCACATCATCTGCCGTTGTACTTCTGGCCATTCGATAACGGGGCCATGGCCTCGATCACGATGGCCGGCATCGCTACCTCAGTCATCTTTCTCGGCGAACACCGCTGGAAGGCGCTGGGGCAGAAAATGTCGATGGCCGCGGCCTTCGCGCTCGCTGCTCTGGCATCTGGTCGTCTGCTTACTCCGCTCGGCATCTCAAAAATTCGCGCTACGCCTACCTGGAGCCTTTACTGCATAGCTGCATCGGTGGCATGTTTTGCAATTCTGCATTGGATTTGTGACGCCAAGAAGCGGACCGGCTGGGCCTTCTTTGCCCGGCCTGCGGGCTCAAATACGCTGCTCACCTATCTGCTTCCGGATTTCTACTACTTCATCATCGCTGCAGCCGGTATCACTTATTTCGAAACCCATTTCAATTATGGATCGCTCGGAGCCGTCAGATCGATTGTATTCACCGCATTGATTCTATGCATTGCAGCGCTTCTCACCCGGTGGAAGATACGTCTGCAGTTGTAAATTACAGATTCAGCTTCTTGAAAATAGAGCGCGGTATGGTGCGGATGATAAGCATGATCAGTGCCCAGATCGGCGGAACGTAAACGATGTCTTTGCGCTTCGCAATCGCCTTCAGAATGCCCTTCCCAACCACTGCCGGATGCGCAAACAGTCCATTCTGCGGCAGATGTGCGGTCATGGGAGTGGCGACGAATCCCGGCTTGATCGTCAGCACCTGCACGCCGCTGCGGTCGATGCGGTTGCGCACGCCATCAAGAAAAACATTCAGCGCTCCTTTGGAAGCACCGTAAACGTAATTACTTTTGCGCCCGCGATCACCGGCCACCGATGAAATCACAGCCAGCACTCCCTGCCGTGTCGATTCGAAATAATTTGCCAGCCACGTGACGAGGGAAACTGTAGAAAGAAAATTCGTCCGCAGAATAGCTTCCGTTGTTGCGTAGTCAGCCTGCGCTTTTTCCTGGTCGCCGAGTACGCCATGAGCAATGAGCGCAAGCTCGATGGTTCCCAGCTTTGTGCGCGCAGTCTCGAGCAACTCCGGATGTAATGAAGTGTCGTCCAGATCGATCATCTGTACAAAAACCGATGATGCTCCGCGCGTCAGCAGATCGCTGGCAACTGCTTTCAACTTGTCAGGGTTTCGCGCTGCCAGAAAAAAGCTGGCGCCTTGTTCCGCAAGTGGTCGCATTACGCCGCCCGCGATGGCTGACGTTGCGCCGAGCACAAGAACGCGCGACGGTAGTTGCTGACGCGCACTAGCCACGTGCCGTGACCCTTTGCCAGAAGGCTGAATCGAATGCCGGATCGATATACCGCGCAAATGCCTGCCACTGCGGATAGAACGATTGAAACTGCTCCGCTGTCATCCGCGCGTCTTTCGCCGGATACATGCGTCCGCCATGTTCCAGCGTAATGTGAGCCAGGCGGTCGAGAAGATCGAATGTCGCCTCGCGTCGAATAGGAAAATCCAGCGCCAGAGTGATGCCCGGCGCGGGAAAGGAAAGCATACCCGGCGATGCGATGTCGCCAAAAACTTTAATTACTGCAAGAAATGAAGCGAGTCCCGAAGCAGTAATAGCTTTGAGAATTTTAACGATGCCCATCTGCTGATCTGCTTCCCACGGAAGCACGCACTGAAACTGCACGAGGCCGCTTTTGCCATACATCCGGTTCCATTCAAGCAGACTATCGAGCGGATAAAAAAACGGTTCGTAGTCCACCAGACCTGTCTTCTCTTTGCCAAACTGCTTTTTGTAATAAAGCGCGTTGAACAGGCCAATGGAAAATTTGTTGAGAACAAATTCGGGCAAATCTAATGGCAGAGTCAACCACGGCTGCTTGCTGCGCGTGAGCGGCTCAGGCAGCTGGCTGTGATCGCCCTGCATAAAGATGCCGCGAGCGAAGTTCTTTCCAGTGGCTACGCAGTCAATCCACGCGACCGTGTATTCCGCTCGCGCGGCTTTCGATAGCGCAATAAACTCATCGATGCCGGTAAATTTCGTTCCTCTGTACTGAATTTTGCGCGACACAATTGGGCGCAGGCGAATCTCAGCCCAGCTGATAAGCCCCGTCAATCCCATGCCGCCGACCGTCGCCGAAAACCAGTCGGCGTTTTCTGTTGGGCTGCACTCGAAGCGCGCGCCATCCGAACGGACAAGTTCCAGACGCTGCACGTGCCGCCCCACCGTTCCCGCAAAATGATGGTTTTTGCCGTGGATATCATTGGCAATCGCTCCGCCAACGGTTACGTATTTAGTCCCTGGAGTAACAGGCAGAAAAAAACCGCGAGGCACAGCGAAATCCAGTATCTCCGCGAACGTAACTCCGGCTTCGCAACGCAGAATGCCTGTAGCCGGTTCAAAGCTCTGCAACCGGTCCATGCCCCGAGTCTTGAGCAGGGTGCCGTGGTCCAGCAGGCACACATCGCCATAGCTGCGCCCAGCGCCGACCGGCAGAATTTTAGTGGCAGGCGGGTTCGGAAGCGGGAAATCCGTCGTCCAGCTCAGCGGAACCACATTAGCTTCAAGTCTGGGATAGCGTCCCCACGATTCAAACTTCGACATTCATTCCTATCGTAAAGGATTCAGAAGGTGGCAAAGATAGCGATGACGGCTACTCCGAGGCCGATCAGCAGACTCATGCGATCTGTCACAGCGAAGATAACGGGGTCTTCATCCATCTCGCCGCGCGAAGCCAGCAGCCATACACGGCTGATCCAGAGCAACATCAGAGGAGCGATCAACCACATTCGCACCGGATGAGCATAGAGCGTCGCCACGTCGCTTCCGCTGATGTAAAGAGCAAACACCACAATCGCCGCATAGCCGCTCGACGTACCCAAACTACGCAGCTGCTCAATATCAGCCACAAGGTATCCGCGCCCGTTGGAAGGGACATTGCCTTGTTCGCGGAGATTCTGCATCTCGCTGAATCGCTTGACGAGCGCCAGACTGAAAAAAAGAAAAACAGAAAATCCGGCAAGCCAGGTGGAAATCGCGGTATCCGTAGCAGCTCCGCCGGCGAGCATGCGTACCGTATACAGGCCGGAAAGGATGATGACATCGACCAGCACCACTCTTTTGAGCGCCAGCGAATAGCTTAAAGTGACAACAAGATACAGAATCAGCCATCCAAGAAATGCTCCGGGCAGCAGGACCGCTCCGGAAAATCCAGCGGCCAGAAAAACAATGATAATGGCCAGGCCTGTCGAGGCCTGTAGATTTCCGGCGGCAAAGGGGCGAAATCGCTTTCTGGGATGACGGCGATCTGCTTCTAAATCAAGCAAATCATTCACGATGTAGGTAGCTGAGGCACACAAACTGAAGCAGAAAAAGGCCAGAATAGCGTGCAAAAGGAGCGGTAATTTCAACGAATGCGCCAGCAAAAGGGGCACAAAAATGAGCACATTTTTGGCCCATTGATGCAGGCGAATGGCCTTTAAAAAGGCTTTTCCACGCGAAGGTCGGTCTTCAAAGTGCCGCTGAATCTCAATTTTGCGTGACTTAATTAAGGCCTGCAGGCTGGCATGTGGATTCGCCAGCATGGCTGCTCCGGCGTGTTCAAGAAGAGGCAGATCAGGACGGGCATTGCCAATGTAATCAAAGTCCTGGCCGTCAAATTCCGCGCGGAGCCCAGCTAATTTGTTATCTCCGGTAAGGTTTGTGCTGCCATCGCTCGCCAGAACGCCATCGAAGATGCCCAGATGCGCGGCAATCCGTCGGGCAAGTCGCGCATCCGCCCCGGTGGTGAGATAAATCCGGCGTCCCTGTCCGCGTTCCTGTTCCAGATATTCAAGCAGCGGTCTGTTATAAGGCAGAAATGCCACATCCAGAGAAACAATCTGGCCCACTCGGGCCTTCAGGGATGCCTTGCCATCCAGGACCCATCGCAAGGTCTTCAGCGCGGCCAACGGATGGGTGCGCAGCAGCACGAGCAGAGAATCGATCAGCGTGTCGCTTTTGACCAGCGTCCCGTCCAAGTCGACGCACAAGGGACGCTGAATTTCAGACCCGGCTGCGATCTTGATTGGCAACTGCTGCTGCAAATCATTCTCCTGTTTCGATTATCGCCTTGCGTTGCCCCAATGAAGCATCAAAATATGTGCCGAAGCTTTGGCATCGCTGTTCCAGATGAACGTCTTTTTACAACTTTTTACAACTTGTCACAGGCTGTTTTGATTGACATGGGATGGAAGGCGTAAAGTATTCAGCGGGAAACCTTTCGACTCTCTCATTCGTCGGAATAGATACTGTCCGCAGGCCCGGTCCTCGCCGCCGCTACAGGTTTAAGATTTTCTAGAGTCAGGAAAGCATTAGAACCGTATGTCGTCCACGCAAATCAGTCAGCACCCGGCAGGAACTGCGCCCGTAACCCCGCCGGAATCAAAGCGCCATCGCGTGCGCACGGCTTTGATTTTTCTTGCACTTGTAGCTGTCGTGGGCTTCTTTATCTGGCGCATCATCACCGCGAACGATCAGGCGAACAAGAAAGCCGCGCAACAGGCCGCCGCTATGGCCAACCGGGCTGTGCCTGTTCAGGTAGCGCCGGTGCAGCAGAAGCAGATGCCTATCTATTTGACCGCTCTGGGCACTGTGACGCCGTATTACACCGTCACCGTCAAGGCCCGCGTGACCGGTGAGCTGACCCGCGTCAATTTCAGGGAAGGGCAGGAGGTTAAAAAGGGCGAGGAGCTGATGACCATCGATCCACGTCCATACCAGGCGCTACTCGATCAAGCGCGCGGGCAGCTTATCCGTGACCAGGCGCAGCAGCGCAATGCTCAGGCGGAATTTAATCGTTACAAAGCTCTTTACGATCAGGGAGTCGTCTCCAAAGAGCAGTTGGATACGATGCAGGCGAACCTCGGCAATTTTGACGGGGCTATACGGGCGGACCAGGCAGCCATTGATGCTGACGCTCTCAATGTAACCTATTGCCACATCACATCACCCATTGATGGCAGAGTAGGCCTGCGCCTCGTGGATCCCGGCAACATTATTACGGCAAATACGACGAATCTCATCGTTGTGAATCAATTCCAGCCCATTGCGGTCGTCTTCACCGTTCCCGAGGACCAGCTTTTTCGCATTTTTGACAAAATGCGTGGCAGCAAGAGTCTCCAGGCTGAGGCTTTTGACCGTTCAGACACGCAACACATTGCCAATGGACAACTTCTCACCGCCGATAACCAGATCGATACGACTACTGGAACCAACAAATTAAAAGCTGTTTTTCAGAACTCCGATGAGGTCCTCTTCCCCAATCAATTTGTGAATGTTCACCTCATTCTGGAACAGCGCCCGAATGCGATTACGCTTCCCTCCGCAGCTATTCAGCATGGAACCGAGGGCGACTTCGTATGGGTGGTCAAACCTGACAAGACTGTGGACATGCAATCCGTGAAAGTAGACTTGACGGAAGGCACTACGACGATTCTCAACAACGGAGTTCAACCGGGCACTTCCGTCGTTACTGACGGCGCTGACAAGCTGCGGGCCGGCATGAAAGTCGATCCGCGCCCCGCGACGCGAAACAAGCCCGCTATGCCGCAGACTGAAAGCAGCAATGGAATGATGGGGCAGTAAGGCCGCATGAGTCCTTCAAGGCCATTTATTCTCAGGCCGGTAGCAACATCGCTGCTGATGGCGGCGATTCTGCTGGCAGGTTTTGTCGCCTACCGGCAGCTGCCTGTCTCCGCTCTGCCGGAAGTCGATTACCCCATCATTCAGGTCGTCACGTTCTATCCCGGAGCAAGCCCGGACGTGATGGCATCTTCCGTCACTGCGCCTCTGGAGCGGCAGTTCGGGCAAATGCCTGGATTGAACCAGATGACATCCACCAGCTCGCAGGGCGGTTCGGTCATCACACTGCAGTTCAGTCTGGACGAGAACATCGATGTCGCCGAGCAGGAAGTGCAGGCAGGCATCAATGGCGCGCAGAGCTACCTGCCCGCCGGGCTGCCGAACCCTCCGATCTACAGCAAAGTCAACCCCGCTGACCAGCCGATTCTGACGCTGGCATTAACGTCCAAAACAATGCCGCTGCAGAAAGTGGAGGACCTCGCAGATACCAATCTGGCGCAGAAAATCTCCCAAGTCACCGGTGTTGGTCTGGTCTCCATCGCCGGGGGGCAGAAGCCTGCCGTCCGCATCCGCGCCAATCCCTCGCAGCTCGCAGCCTATGGTCTCAGTCTTGAGGATGTCAGGACGCAGGTAGCGGCAAATAATGTCGATCAGGCCAAAGGCACTCTGAATGGGCCGCGCCAGTCCTATACCATCGGCGCTAATGATCAACTTCTGACCAGCGCCGACTACGGCCCGGTTGTGATTGCCTACCGTAATGGCGCGCCGGTACGCGTGCAGGATGTAGCCAACGTTGTCGATGGCGCCGAAAACACGCTGCAGGCAGCGTGGATGAATGAAGTGCCTGCTGTCATCGTCAACATCCAAAGGCAGCCGGGCGCGAACATCATCGGCGTGGTAGACCGTATTGAAAAGCTGCTGCCGCAGTTGAAGGCCAGTCTGCCCGCGTCGATTGAAGTCGTGACTTTAACAGATCGCACCATCACCATTCGTGCTTCTGTTGAAGATGTAAAGCTCGAACTGATGCTGACCATCGCGCTGGTCGTGATGGTGATCTTCCTTTTCCTGCGCAATCTTGCCGCCACCATCATTCCCAGCGTTGCCGTGCCTCTTTCTCTGGTGGGGACGTTCGGCATTATGTACCTGCTCGGGTACAGCCTGAACAACCTGACACTGATGGCTCTGACGATTTCCACCGGCTTCGTTGTCGATGACGCCATCGTCATGATCGAGAACATCAGCCGCTTCCTTGAAGAGGGAGACTCACCTCTCGAGGCTGCGCTGAAAGGGTCTGAGCAGATCGGTTTCACCATCGTCTCACTGACGGTTTCGCTCATCGCCGTTCTCATTCCGCTGCTCTTTATGGGCGATGTAGTCGGACGGCTCTTCCGCGAGTTCGCCATCACGCTGGCCGTCACCATTCTGGTCTCTGCCGTCGTTTCGCTCACGCTCACGCCCATGATGTGCGCGAAGATTCTGCGTCACAAAGAGCCATCGCAGCAGGGCTGGTTCTATCGCTGGACCGAGGGCATTTTCGAGCGGGTCATAGCTTTCTATGGACGCACACTGCAGGTTGTTCTGCGTTTCCGCTTCACCACCTTGATGGTGACTATCGGCACGCTTGTCTTTACCGTCCTGCTCTACATCATGGTTCCCAAAGGGTTCTTTCCAGTCGAAGACACGGGCGTTCTTCTCGGTATTTCAGAAGCGCCGCAGACAGTTTCCTTCGCTGAGATGGGCCGACGTCAGCAGGCGCTGGCGCGTGTAATTCTGCAGGATCCCGATGTCGAGAGTCTCTCCTCGTTCATTGGCGTCGATGGCGTCAACACCACGATGAACAGCGGTCGCATCCAGATCAATCTCAAGCCGCTGTCTCAACGTAAGAGCCGTGCAGAGGACATTATTCAACGCCTGCAGCCGCAACTTGCAAAAGTGGAAGGCATCACGCTTTACCTGCAGGCTCTGCAGGACCTGACCGTCGCCGATACCGTCAGCCGCACGCAATACCAGTACACGCTCGAAGATGCCAATGGCAGCGAACTCAGCGATTGGGTACCGCGCATTGTGGCTGAATTGCAAAAGCAGCCGGAGCTTCGTGAGGTGGCCAGTGATCTGCAGGACCAGGGTCTGCAGACCGATCTCGACATTGACCGCGACACTGCCTCGCGGCTCGGCGTCTCGATGTCCACCATCGACAACACTCTCTACGACGCCTTCGGCCAGCGCCAGATTTCCACGATGTTTACGCAGCTTAACCAGTATCACGTCGTGCTTGAAGTTCAGCCGGAATTCCAGCGCACCGCCGACGATCTGAGCAAAATTTATGTAGCTTCATCTACCGGCACGCAGGTTCCTTTGAGTGCCTTTGTAAAGATTTCGCAGAGTCACACGCCTCTTGCTGTCAATCATCTCGGACAATTTCCGGTGGCGACCATCTCCTTTAACGTCGCTCCAGGCTCTTCGCTTGGAGATGCGGTCAAGGTCATCCATCGTGTCGAGCAGCAGATGGGTATGCCGCTCAGCATCAACGCCAGCTTTCAGGGCACTGCCGCTGCCTTTCAGGCCTCTCTCAGCAACGAGCCGATTCTCATTCTTGCCGCGCTCATCACCGTCTACATTGTGCTGGGCGTGCTTTATGAAAGCTATATCCATCCGATTACGATTCTTTCCACGCTCCCGTCTGCCGGAGTCGGCGCAATTCTTGCTCTCATCCTCTTTAAGATGGATTTGAATGTCATCGGTATCATCGGCATCATCCTGTTGATCGGTATCGTTAAGAAAAATGCCATTATGATGATCGACTTTGCTCTGGAAGCCGAGCGTAAAGAAGGCAAATCCTCCGAGGAATCGATCTTTCAGGCGTGCCTGCTGCGTTTCCGTCCCATCATGATGACGACGATGGCTGCGCTGCTTGGCGGACTCCCGCTGGCTCTCGGCAGCGGTATGGGCGCAGAGCTTCGCCGCCCGCTTGGCATCACCATCGTTGGCGGACTCATTTTCTCGCAGGTGCTGACTCTCTACACCACGCCAGTCGTTTATCTCTACTTTGACCGTCTCGCGCAGCGGTTCTCGCGCCATCGCGCCGGCAGAGCGGTTGAGGAACATGCGGTCCACGCGGATTGAGAGCTGAAGCATGCATCTGTCCGCGCCATTCATTCGCCGCCCGGTAGCTACTTCGCTGCTGAGTCTTGCGCTGCTGCTCGGCGGGGCCGTCGGTTATACCTTGCTTCCGGTCGCATCGCTGCCGGAAGTGGAATTTCCTACCATCTCTGTCTACGGCGGACTGCCCGGGGCCAGTCCGGAAACTGCAGCTTCATCCATCGCAACACCTTTGGAGCGCCAGTTCGGAAGAATCGCAGGCGTCACCGAGATGACTTCTTCCAGCTCTCTGGGCGGCAGTTCCGTTACCATGCAGTTCGATTTGTCGCGCAACATTGATGCCGCCGCGCGTGACGTTCAGGCTGCCATCAATGCGGCGCGCAGCCAGCTTCCAGCGAATCTGCCGTCGAACCCAAGCTACCGGAAAGTCAACCCATCCGACGCGCCGATTATGATCATCGCGCTTACCTCGGACACTCTGACGAAAGGTCAGATGTACGATGCCGCTGATTCGATCCTCGCGCAGAAAATCTCGCAGATATCCGGCGTGGGGCAGGTATTCGTCGGGGGAAGCGCGCAGCCAGCGGTCCGCGCCGAATTGAATCCCCTCCAGCTGAGTTCCTATGGCATTGGGCTGGAAGGTGTGCGGGCTGCGCTCAGTTCCGTCAACGTGAACATGGCCAAGGGTTACCTCAAAGCCGGCGGCCGGATGTCCACCATTGCCGACAATGACCAGCTGATGCATGCCAGCGAATACGCGCCGCTTATCGTCGGCTATAACCCCACAACCGGCGCGGCAGTACGGCTTGCTGATTTAGGAGAGGTAGTTGATTCCGTCTCCGACATACACACAGCTGGTCTTGCGAACGGCAAGCCCGCTGTCCTGATTATCGTTTTCAAAGTTCCCGGCGCGAACATCATCTCCACTATCGATCGCGTCTACGCTGCCATTCCTTCGCTCAAAGCTTCCATTTCGCCGCTCATCGATTTCCATGTAGTGCTCGACCGCACGACGACAATCCGCGCCGCTGTGCTCGATGTTGAGATTTCGCTTCTCATCAGCATTGTTCTTGTTGTACTGGTGGTCTTCCTTTTTCTCCGGAACGTCTGGGCGACCATCATTCCCAGCGTTGCTGTTCCACTTTCGCTGGTGGGCACTTTCGGAATCATTTACCTGATGGGTTATTCGCTCGACAATTTGTCGCTTATGGCCCTGACTATCTCCACCGGCTTTGTGGTGGACGACGCTATTGTCGTCATCGAGAACATCACACGCTACCTCGAAATGGGGCTTTCCCCCTATGAGGCAGCCATGAAAGGCTCCCGCGAAATCGGATTTACCGTACTTTCGATGAGCACGTCGCTCATCGCAGTATTCATTCCTATTCTGCTCATGGGCGGCATTGTTGGACGCCTCTTCCGCGAATTTGCTGTCACGCTGAGCGTGGCGATCGCCGTCTCGCTTCTGATTTCGCTCACCACCACGCCCATGATGTGCGCGAGGTTCCTGAAGGCGCACAATCAGCAGAAGCATGGCCGAATCTACAACGCCAGCGAACGCTTCTTTGACGGCATGCTCTCCATTTATGAACATGGTCTCCGCTGGGTCCTTGCGCACAAAGTTCCGGTGCTGCTCATCACCATTGGGACCTTCTTCCTGAATATTTATCTCTTCATCCTTGTGCCGAAGGGATTCTTCCCACAGCAGGATACCGGACGCCTCTCCGGCGCGGCGCGCGCTTCACAGGACATCTCTTTCGACGCCATGCAGGCGAAGCAGGCAGAACTTGCCGATATCGTCCAGGAAGATCCCGGCGTCCAGTCCGTCATGGCATTTGCCGGCGGCAGCGGCGGTGGAGCGACCGGCAATGTCGGCCGCATGTTCATTACGCTGAAACCGCTTAGCGAGCGGAACAACGTGAGCGCTGACCAGATCATCAACCGGCTTCGCCCTAAGCTCGCGCATATTCCCGGCGTTACGCTTTTTCTCCAGTCCTCGCAGGAAATTCGCGTGGGGGGTAGATCGAGCGACGCCGAGTACCAGTACACGCTCGAAGATGAGAACATTCAGGAGCTGAACGAATGGGCTCCGAAGCTGCTTGAAAAAATGCGCACCATGCCTGAGCTGCGCGACGCATCCACCGATCAGCAGGACCAGGGACTAGCCGCCAATCTGGTTGTAGACCGCGACACTGCGGCTCGGCTCGGTATTTCGCCCCAGCTGATTGACAATGTGCTTTACGACGCCTTCGGCCAGCGGCAGGTGTCAACCATGTACACTTCGCTGAATCAGTATCACGTTGTGATGGAAGTCGCACCACAGTACCAGAAAGACCCTGATTCGCTTCGAGACATCTACGTCAAATCAAGCGGTGGGACCAACGTTCCCCTTCCTGCTGTTACCAAATATCAGTCGGCGCGCACATCGCTTGCTGTTAACCACCAGGGGCAGTTTCCCGCCGTTACCCTGACTTTTAATCTTGCTCCGGGAATCTCTCTTGGCCAGGCAGTGACTGCTCTGCAGAATGCTGAAGCCGATATGGGCATGCCGAGCACCGTACATCCCAGCTTTCAGGGGACGGCGCAGGCATTTCAGTCATCGCTGGCCAGCGAGCCGTTCCTGATTCTTACTGCTCTGGCTACTGTATATATCGTTTTGGGAATGCTTTATGAGAGCTACATTCACCCCATAACGATTCTTTCGACCCTGCCCTCTGCCGGAGTCGGCGCCATTCTTGCGCTTCTTATCACCCATACTGACCTCAGCGTGATTGCCGTGATCGGCATTATTCTGCTGATCGGAATCGTGAAGAAGAACGCGATTCTGATGATCGATTTCGCTCTTTCGCAGGAGCGAAACGCGGGTAAAAGCAGCGAAGAAGCCATTTATGAGGCCTGTTTGCTGCGTTTTCGCCCCATTATGATGACTACGATGGCCGCCCTCCTCGGAGGACTCCCGCTGGCCCTGATGACCGGCACCGGCTCGGAGCTGCGCCGCCCGCTGGGCATCACTATCGTCGGGGGCCTGATCGTCTCGCAGATGCTGACCCTCTTCACTACTCCGGTTGTTTATCTCTTCTTTGACAAACTCCAGCTCAAAGTACAGCGCTTCGGAAAGCGTCTTGAAAAGGGAGAGACCACGCCTTCCCGTCAGGCCCCGGCTCATGGGGATTGAAGCATTTTTCTCCTTAGAGGCACACCGCAGGTCTTCGACACTTGTGGCAACCAGAAAGAAGGCAAAGGATGCCTCGGCGATCACGCGTTCATTCAAGCTTTAGAACCGCTGCTGCCCTGATCTGCCGAGACTGGAGCATAACAAATGAAATTAGTATCTATTTCGCAGCAGCCGCCAGGCCGATTAACAGCGCGGCTCCGAGAGCGAAAATAATGATGAAATTGCGCACGTGGTGGCTATGATGCGCAGGAGGATTCTGGGTCTGAGTGCCTGTAGGGGCAGACTGCCCGTCTGAATCATCAGAATGCGTCTCGGCCTTCGTGGCAGACGCGGCTTCCAGTATTGACCTGTCGGAAGGCACTGCGCGCTTCTCGGGTTGCGCATTCACGATTGAAACTGAAGCAGCCCCGGATTGCACAGAAACAGTGCAGAGAATAGATATCGCCAGGATGAATGACAGGGCTTTGCGCAGACAGTTCTTCTCGGGTTTGGTCAAATATGGAAGACTCATCATAAAGCAGGTTTCCACTGCGCTTTTTCGTTTGCCTCCGCAGATCCGTCCTTATCATGCTCCTGCCGAACTCAGGCGCTCAGCCGCTCCACTGCACGGTCGCCATTTGCATGCCGAATCGGGATGAGAATTGAAAAGGCCGTGCCGCTGCCGAAGGGCTTGCGGCTTGTACGGACGCGGATACTCCATCCGTTCTTCTGAATGATTTCCCTAGTGACCCACAGGCCCAGTCCGGTTCCGGTTTCGCCTTTCGTCGTTACAAAAGGATCAAAGATTTTTGGAAGGATATTCGCAGGAATCCCGGATCCCGTATCCGCAATTGTTAAACGAACACGGCGTTCACCGGCATGACTCTCACCTTCGCAGGCAATGCGCACGCGTAATCGTCCGCCCATCCGCATGGCATCAATTGCGTTGCCGATGATGTTCGCAATAATCTGCCGCAACTCGCCTGAGCTCGAAAGGACCGTAACGGAAGGAGCCAGCACTTCCTCTGAGACTTCAATTCCGGCGCTTGTGAGACGCGAGTGATAAAGCGTAAGAACGGAGCGGAGAACGCCGGCAAGCTCTGTTTCAACCGGCTGACTTGGTTCGCGATAAAAGCGCAGTGTCTGCTTGGCAATTTCCACCACACGCGCAAGTTCCTGTTCGGCGGAATTCAGATACTGACGCATTTCATCAAGCGATTGGCTGCCGCGCATCAGAAACAGGAGATTCGTTACTGCTTCCAGAGGATTGTTTATCTCATGAGCTATGCTGGCTGCCAACCTCCCGGTTACCGCAAGCTTTTCTGATTGCCGCAATGCCTCCTGAGCGCGCGCATTCTGCTGGATTTGATCTCGAATCTGATATTGCCGCTCGCGGCCGCGCAATGCAATCTCCAGCGTGCTGATGAGGGTTTCCGGACGCAGCGGGCGTTCCAGCAAAAGTACATTTCCCAACGGCCGACGAAACTCGCGCAGTCGTTCGCTCAACAGCGTTACGCCGCCGCCGACTGTGAGCAGAATGACCGGAAAATCAGACCACGAGGGTTGTTCGGCCAGAATACGGGAAAGCTGGGCCACAGATCCCGGCGTGAAAGACTCCTCCGCAATAATGGCTGCGCCTGCCCCCGCACAAATCTCGTCACACAGTTCACCGATCGAGCTTGCTACATGACAGGGCAATCCGGCACGATCCAGAAGCCCTGAAATAAGCAGGCCATCTTTGCCGGTGGGAGCCACAATGATCGTGCGGTTATCGCGTCCCGGACCGTCATTAGCTGGGGAGTACAGAGGCCTCCTCCTGACCCAGAGATTCACCAGTAAATGCCGGCATTCCGGAGAGCACTCCTTCGAATGCAGTCAATGGTTCTCCTACACGCACTTTGCCTTCTCGCATGATCAGCTCGCGGATAGTCCGTTCGTGCCCGCCGCTGCGCTTTTTAATAACGGAAAGCGCCTGACGAACTTCGCCTCTATATTCGAAATACCGGAACAGTAATACTGTATCAGTCAGATAGCTGACATCTACAGGTGTCTGCATCGACCCGATAAAGCCATGTTGAGCGAGCGTCAAGAGTGTTGCTATGCCCTGTTGCCCGAGATAAGAGAGCAATTCATGCAGCTGCATAGACAGAAAACGCTCATTGGGCATGGCATTTAAAAAGCCATTCATGCTGTCGATCACGACCATTCGAAGATGTTCCTTATCTACCAGATTTCGAATTTGCGCGACGAACTCGCCCGGAGCAAGCTCTGCGGGATCAACCTGTTGTATTTCCAGCAGTCCCTTCTGCATCACCGCTGTCGGATCCATATCAAGGCTGCGCGTTCGTTCCATCAGCGTCCCCAATGACTCATCAAATGTAAAAAAGATTGCTTTCTCGCCGCGCATGGCCGCGGAAATTGCATAGCGAAATGCAATCGTTGATTTCCCGCAGCCTGCAGGCCCGGTCAGCATGGTGCTCGTGCCGCTGTCGATGCCTCCGCCAAACAGCGCGTCGAGCTCTTTCAGCCCGCTCAAAACCTTTTTTCTCTCAAACCCAGGCTTGTGCTCAGCGGCGATCAGACGGGGATAAATGAAGATTCCGCCAGTCTGAATAGTGTAGTCGTGAAAACCCTCGCGATAAGCCGAACCGCGCAGTTTATGTACTTCCATGCGTCGCCGCTTAATGCCATAATCGCGTTCCATGCTCTGCAGCTTAACAACGCCATGCGCGATGCTCTGCAACTGCTGATCGCCTCCTTCAGCCGTTCGATCATCCAGCAGAAGCACGGTACAGTTTCTTCCTGCGAAATGCCGTTTCAATGCCAGAATCTGACGCCGATATTTCAGTGGATCGCGCGCGAGCATTCGCAGCTCAGACAGTGAATCGAACACCAATCGTTGCGGATGTTTCGCGTTCACCTGTTTCAGAATAGATGTAATGGTATTGGCCAACTCTACTTCAGAAGGATGGAATACAGTGTATTGCGGCTCTGGAAGAACATCCTCTTCCGGAGGAACCATCTCGTAGATCATCAGCCCTTCTGTTGACCATCCGTGTGAACGCGCAACCCCTTCCAGTTCTTCCTTCGATTCCGAAAGGGTCACATAGAGTCCTTTTTCGCCGGCGCGAATGCCCTCGAGAAGAAACTGCAGCGCTAAGGTTGTTTTGCCGGTACCCGGATCCCCTTCAACGAGATACAGATGCCCCTGGGGAAATCCACCATGAAGAATATCGTCCAGTCCCTCGATGCCGGTGTGCAGGCGTCTATCAGGGTTTCCGTCGGGGTTTGTAGGGAGAGGTGATACATGAGAATCATTCACATCGTTCACTTTAACTTGCTCTCCTGAATAAACTCAAAAATCCAGCCCCCTGCTGGAAACAAATGACAAAATGCAACAACGGTTAGATTCCCGACGGCCGGAGACAGGTTGTTTTCTTGCTGCTGCCGTGCGGCCAAACAAGCCTCAAAAAACCTGCGAGATCAGGCGCTCAGGCGCTCCTGGCTATGGCCGTTGGTTTTCCGGATAGGAATAATAATGGAGAAAACCGTTCCGCTCCGCCCTGGCTGCCTGTTGCTGTGGACCCGAATGCTCCAGCCATTCTTCTTAACAATTTCTCTGGTGACCCACAGGCCCAGCCCGGTTCCGGTTTCGCCTTTGGTGGTCATGAAAGGCTCAAAAATCGTCGGCAGCACATCGGCTGGAATGCCGGAGCCGGTATCGGCAATGGTCAGATGAATACGTTCCTGATTGGTTTTCAGGGGGTTTATTTTCGAGGAAATGCGCACGTGCAGCCGTCCTCCGGAGCGCATAGCATCAATGGCATTGCCCACAATATTTGCAATTACCTGACGCAGCTCTCCGGGGCTGGAAAATACACTGGCAGATGAAACCAGGATCTCGCGCCGTACTTCAATTCCCGCAGCCATCAAACGCGAATGAAAAAGGGTAAGCACCGAGTGGATCACCGCGGCGAGGTCCGTCTCGACCGGTTGGCTTGGCTCGCGATAAAAACGCAGTGTCTGCCTGGTAATTTCCACTGCGCGCGCTAGCTCCTGCTCCGCCGTCCCCAGGTATTGATGCATCTTTTCTGGGCGCTCATCGTTTCGCATCAGATAAAGAAGATTCGTAACTGCTTCCAGCGGATTGTTGATTTCATGCGCAATACTGGCCATCAAACGGCCGGTAACAGCCTGTTTTTCCGAGCGCCGAAGGGCCTCATGCACACGCTCGTTCTGCTGTATCTGGTCCCGAATCTGATATTGCCGCCGTCGCGCCTGAAGCGCCATTCCCAGCGTGCTGAGAAGAGTTTCAGGACGGAAAGGCCGCTCGAGAAGAAACGCTTTGCCGATCGGAAGCCGTAGTTTGCCCAGATGCTCGCTTTCTGCTTCTGCGGTAACATCTCCGCCTTTTGTGAGCATGATTACAGGAAAATCCGACCAGGAAGGCTGCTCTGCCAGAAGATTTCCCAGCTGGTCCATGGATTCCGGCGTCAAAATCTCTTCCGCTACAATAGCTGCTCCAGCTCCTGAGGCAATTTCATGGCACAACTCACCGATGGAACCGGCAAGATGAAAGGGCAAACCAGCCTGCCCAAGCAAGCCGGAAATAAACGTTTCCTCATCGCCTCCGGCTGCGATGACCGTTCGGTCCTCATTCGCTGACACGTCATTTTTTCTGAAAGACAGAACGCCCCTCCTCATGCAAACAGCCGCCTTGCACAACGACGATTCTGAAACAATCGCCGGAGATCGACATTCTTTCCTCTTATCGGCGCCTGAAGGTGGCTCTTCACCGGTCTGCATGCTCCTGTAATTAGATCGGCTCCACCGCGCAGGAGCAGATTGATATGGCAATTTAGATTCCAGTCTCCGGAGCGCAGGTTGCAAGTCGGGGGGTAACTGGCTTTTCTCTTAATGATTTCGGTTACCTAAGTCTGCATACCCTTCCTGCGCGTCTCGCGGCTGAATCTCGACATAATCGAGCTCGGCCTGGTCGCCGTCGTTGGGCATGCCTTCAATGCGGACGGAATCGCCGGGTTTGAGTTCCACGGGATGCGTGGTTTGACGCGTGCTGGTGTGGCCGTTCATCTGGGCTGACGGCAGGTCGTTGTCTGCCGTCCAGGAATCGACGAGTTTTCCGTTCACCAGGAGACGGAAGCGCGCCACGCCGTTATTCGTATCAAAGTATTGCACGGCGAGAGCATAGCGTCCGGCGGGGCGGTCGAAGGTGAAACTGGCCGAGCAGCCGGAAACGCGGTCGCAGGCAACGGCTTTTCCGCCGGAGGCTGTTTCCCATGGTGTGACATCAACAGGGGTATAGCCGTCGAGCTGCATCGACTCGGCTTCGATGCGGTTGGGATAATGTCCGGCGCGGCCTTTGTCATCCGGTATGCCGGATATCTTCAGGAACCACTCGCAGATGGCGTCGCGCCACACGATGGCGTGTCCGGCCTGGTAAATCTGGCGATCGAGCACGGCGTTGTAGCGCTCGTCATCGACGCGGCCTTTGAGAGATTCCCACTGCTTCACCAGATTTGCCGCAGCATCCGCGCCCCAGTAATGCGAATCGTAAACGTATTGGATGACGGTCTGGCCTGAGTGCAGCTTGTAGGTATAGGGGACGTGGTGCATGAAGAGCAGCAGATTGTCAGGGCAGGTCTTGAGCGATTCATATATCGCAGCAACAGGCTGATGATACTGGCCGATGTAGCCTGTTCCGGTGGCCACGGTGCGGTCCATGCCGATGCCTTCGTGATCGGCGCGGAACCACTGGCCCCAGCCGTTGCGCTCGGCTGACTCGATGCCCGGTCCATAGTGTGGGCCGGTGATGTCGGTCATCGTACCCGCGCCGAGCGGGCCGGTGTAGCTCTCATAAATGTGCCATGAGGAAAGCTGCATGGCGATGATGGTTTTGACGACGACAGGATCGTTGCCGAAGGTGAGCCGCGTCCATTCATCAGCGATGGTTTCGGGCGTGAGATCCGGGTTCCAGGCGAGGCGAGCAAAGCCGTAAAGATTGGCCATGGCCAGCGGATGGCCGAGCCAGTTTGCATTGAGTCCGACATTGGCCACGCCGACCATGCCGCCCAGCGGGCGCTGAAAGCTCCTGCCTGCAATCAAATCTTTAACCCGAGTGCTTTCCGGTTTCGAATGCAGGTCGAAATCGAGTACCTCTTTCCACATCGGAACGAGGAAACAGAGATGGCGCTGCTGGCCGGTGTACTCCTGCGTGATCTGAACTTCCATCGCCTCATTGGTGTGTTCGAGTCCACCGAGCAGAGGCGAGACTGGCTCGCGCGCCTGGAAGTCAATGGGGCCGTGTTTGATCTGGAGTACGACATTGCCGTCAAACTTGCCGTCAAGTGGATGGAAGATGTCGTAGGCGGCGCGGGCACGGTCGGCTTTCGGATCGCGCCAATCAAGATGATGATTGTAGACAAAAGCGCGGTAGAGCACGATGCCGCCGTGCGGTTGGAGCGCGCGGGCAAGCGTGTTTGCGGCATCGGCGGGGGTACGTCCGTAACTGGAAGGGCCGGGCTGGCCTTCGGAATCGGCCTTGACGGTGAACCCGGCGAAATCGGGAATGAGTTTGTAGATTTCATCAGCCTTCGTCTTCCACCATGCTTCTACGCGCGGATCGAGCGGGTCGAATGTATCAAGATGTCCGACAGTCTGCGGACTGGCGATAGGGACCGAGAGTGCCAGGCGGATACCCCAGGGACGGAAGGCGTCGGCTATGCGGGCTAATTCCTTCAGCGATGCTGTGCTGAGAACGTCTGGCGCTGCATTGACGTTGTTCACATTACAGCCGTTCACGCCAACCGAAGCGAGCAGACGGCCGTATTCGCTGACGCGGGAAAGATCAGCGCGCACGTGGCCATTGTCGAAGAAGATCGACCGGCCAGCATAGCCGCGCTCAATCGTGCCATTCGGATTGTCCCATTGATCGACCCAGCGGATCGGCGCCGAGGGTGATTCTTTGTCGTCGAGATTGGAGATGTCCTGGAGCTGCGCAATGCGGCGCAGCAACGCAAAGGTGCCATAAAGAATGCCGCGTTCATCGGCCCCGGCGATCACGATATACGTGTGGTTCCGATGAATCGTCCTCAGCTGGAAGCCATTGTCGGTGAGCCGGGCCTTGCGGAGTTCAGGGAAGCGCGGCTGCAACTCTGTCGTTGTGCCCAGCACAAATGCGCTTTCATCCGGGATGCGGGATTGCGTATGCAGAGCTTTACCCAACATGCCGGTAAGCCCATGTGCCAGCTCGTTCTGCGCGCTTTCGCCGGTGGTGCTGTGATCGAGCGAAACGACAGCAGTCGGCAGAGATGCATACTTCGCGCTGTTCACAGGTGCGTAGCGCAGCCAGCCGGATGCGCCGGTTTCGGCGCATGCGATTCCAGAGATGAGCAGCATGAATAAAAGGACGGCGTATCTGATGTTCAATGAGGACCCCGCGTTGGAATCGCTGGAGAGCGACGAAAGAGGCTGCCGCGAAGTATCCGAGAAAGACAGATATTTCGCTTCACTCAGGATGACAACCTCATACTAAAGCGATTTTCTAGCATCATACCCGCCGGGCCCCGCAGTTGTCTTTTGTATATTCAGATGGAGCATAACCGGTAATGGACTTGAAGTCATTGATCAGGTGCGCCTGGTCGAAATAGCCCAGATCGACGGCAAGCTGTGCCCAGTCCAGGCTCTTGCCGGAGTGCATCTGTTCGAGCAATTCATGCAGGCGATAGCGGCGAATGACCCATTTCGGGCTTACGCCCACATACCGGCTGAAGAGCCGTTGCAGGCCACGCACATGTAAACCACTGTGCATGGCGAGGTCTTCGACGGTAAGAATCCCCGGCTCATGCAGGATACGTTCGACCAGCTGACGCGCCAGATCGGCTTTTTCATCAGGACCGGGCCTGCGGGCCAGCAGAAAGGCATCGGCGGCAGCCGTCATTTCGTTTTCATCTTCAGTCGCGAGAATCAGTTTTTCCAGGCGTTTCGCATCAGGGCCGAAAACCTCATCGACAGGCGCAAATCTCTCAGCCAGAGACGACACCGGCTTCCTGAAGAAAGGAAAAAAGCCGCCGGGCGTGAACTTGATGCCGAAGACATGCATGCGCCCTTCGAGCATGCGCGAGAACTTTCTGGTGGAAATGCCCCACGCTCGTGTTTCAGGTTTTTCAAAGACAACGTGGATATTCGGGTGCGGCAGGGTTTCAACCAGACGGGGTTCGCATCCGCGCAGGTCCCAGAAGACCATCCAGTAGTGGTCGATCCACGGGGCCAGTTCAGACGCGGCGCTGCGGCGGGCGTGACGGAATTTTCCCGCCGCCGGCGGAGGCCGTCGCAGTACGCCGCGCGGCTGGCCCAGCGCAGGGTCAAACGACTCCTCGTTTTCATACCGCTCCGGCGCCGGTTCAGTCTGTCGCGTTTTTCCAATCATGGCCGCGGCTTCCAGTTTAGAGTGTGTGCTGAGGATCAATGCACATGGCAGAACTGTTTATTCGTAAATCAATTGAAATAAAAGCTCCGGCTGAAGCGCTATGGAAGGTGCTGACCGACAACACGATCATCCCGCAGTATATGTTCGGCTGCATTGCCGAAACCGACTGGAAGCCGGGATCGCCGCTGCTGTGGAAGGGCGCCGCCGATGGAAAGGTCTACGTAAAGGGACAAATCAAGACCTTCGAAGCTTCGCGCCGGCTTGAATACACCTGCATCGATCCAAATAATCCGGCGACACCGGATATCCCGGAAAACTATCTGACTATGACCTACGCGATCAAAAAGCAGAATGGTGGCTGCCTTTTTGAGATCATCCAGGGCGACTATTCCAAAGTGGCCGAAGGCCAGAAGCGCTACGAGGATACGCTCGGCGGCGACGACTACATTCTCGAAAAGATTAAAGAGCTGGCGGAGAAGCTGAGCGTTCCTACTTCTTCATAAAATCCAGAGCCCGAATCAGATACGGTTTCATCTCTTTCCGCTTCACCACAGCGTCGAGAAAGCCATGCTCAAGCAGAAATTCTGACCGCTGGAAGCCTTCGGGCAGCTTCTGTCGGATGGTTTGCTCGATGACGCGTGGGCCGGCAAAGCCGATCAACGCTCCCGGCTCGGCGATGTTCAGGTCACCCAGCATGGCGAAGCTGGCGGTTACGCCGCCGGTGGTGGGGTCGGTCAGTATAGATATGTAGGGAATCCTCGCTTCGTCGAGGCGCGTCAGCGCGGCGGAAACCTTAGCGAGCTGCATGAGGCTGACAAGGCCTTCCATCATGCGCGCGCCGCCGGATGCGGCCACGATAATCAGCGGGCGGCGCATGTCATAGGCGCGGTCCACGGCGCGGGCGATGGTCTCACCGACCACTGCCCCCATGCTGCCCCCGATGAAGGCGTATTCCATCACAGAAAGCACGACAGGATGCGGGCCAAGCTGGCCAAGCGCGTTCAGGATAGCGTCGTTCAGGCCGGTGTCATGCTGTGCTTTTTTCAGGCGCGACTTGTAGGATTTCAGATCGCTGAAGTGCAGCGGGTCTGTCGATTTCAGCTCGGTATCGACCAGCTCGTACCCGGGATCAAGCAGCATCTCAATCCTGGTACGCGCGCTGATGCGGAAGTGATGACCGCATTTTGGGCAGACATGCAGGTTTGCTTCGAGATCGGCCTTGAAGATGACCTGATCGCAGCTCTCGCATTTGGTCCACAGCCCTTCCGTACGGACTGTCTTCTCTCCGGCATTCTCGATCTTGTTTTCCTGCCGCTTAAACCAGGACATGCTCAAACTCTCCAAATCTTGTTATCCCGACCGAAGCGCGGAGCGCAAAACGGAGGGACCTGCAGTTACTATTCAATATTCAATACCGCGCTGCGCCAGAATACCCTTTTGATACGCATGTTTCACTTCGCGCATTTCGGTCACTGTATCGGCCATTTCCACCAAAGACGGATGCGCATTTCGTCCGGTCAGAATGACGTGTACCATCTCTGGGCGTTGCTTTAATGTCTCTGCAACCTTCAACGGGTCAAGCATGCCGTAGCTGATGGCGTAATTGATTTCGTCGAGCACGACCATATCCCATTCACCGGAAAAAATGGCCTGTCGCGCCTCTTCCCACGCTTCTTCGACCATGTGGACATCCTCTGGGTCAGTTTCTGCGCCGCCGATTTTTACGAATCCCCGGCCCATCTGCTTCATGACGAAGTTGCCATCGAAGGCTTCCACAGCGTCGAGTTCTCCGTAATGCCACGACCCCTTCAGGAACTGCAACATCAGCACCTTCATGCCGTTTCCTACGGCGCGCAGGGCCGTGCCCATGGCAGCAGTCGTCTTGCCCTTGCCCGGGCCGGTATTGATCAGGACCAGCCCCCGGCGTTGTTGCTGTGGTTCTGTTTCTGCCATGCAATTTCAGTGGCCCGTGTGATACGGATGCCCAGATAGGATTGTAAATGCCCGATAGATCTGCTCGCTGAGCACTACCCGCGCCAGCTCGTGCGGTAGCGTCATCGGCCCAAGCGACAGCAGCAGATCGGCCCGCTTGCGGGTTTCGTCTGACCAACCATC
>Ga0070740_10001794_pt1 | contig 27692 bp, 20 predicted proteins | sample Coa_R2_FD_67286 | JGI IMG/M metagenome (GOLD analysis project Ga0070740, IMG submission 67286) | Surface soil microbial communities from Centralia Pennsylvania, which are recovering from an underground coalmine fire - Coalmine... | ecosystem: Environmental > Terrestrial > Soil > Unclassified ...
AAACCGCGCTACGAAGAGTTGTGGAGGCCGCTGCGGGTGGCCAAACCCAATCCCGGCCACTATGCGCTGGCGGAGCTGGAAAAGCTGGGCGTACTGCGTTTTCTGATCACGCAGAACGTTGACGACCTGCATCGCCAGGCCGGCACCAAAGCGCTGGCCGAAATTCACGGCAACTACAAGCTGATCCGATGCCTGGAATGCAACGCGCGCTATCGGGAAGAGGAGATCAGCCTGGAAGTGCTGCCGCCGCCCTGCCCCAAATGCGGCGGCCTGCTCAAGAGCGACACCGTCTCCTTCGGCGAGCCGATTCCCACCGACGTGCTGCGCCAATGCGCCGAGCATGCCGCACGCGCCGACCTGGTAATCGTGGCGGGGACCTCGGCGACCGTCTATCCGGCGGCCGGATTCGCGATCGAGGTCAAGGAACGCGGCGGAAAACTGGTTGAAGTGAATCTCTACGAAAGCGAAATCACCGGCATCTGCGACTTCTCGCTGCGCGGCACCAGCGCCGAGACCCTGCCGCGCCTGGCCGCTGCCATCGCGCAGCGCCGCAAAGCGTCCCTGAGCTGAGCCCCGGCGAGCCTTGCGAGCATGGCCAAGGTTTACGATTGTATCGATGACGCCCTGGCGCGCTTCATTGGCACCCAGCACATCTTTTTCGTGGCCACCGCGCCGCTTGATCCCGCCGGGCACGTCAACCTCTCTCCCAAGGGCTTGGACAGCTTTCGCGTCATCGATCCCAACACCGTTGCCTACCTCGACTTGACCGGCAGCGGCATCGAGACCCTCTCGCATCTGCGCGAGAACGGACGGATTACCATCATGTTCTGCGCCCTGGAAGGCGCGCCGAAGATTTTGCGCCTGTATGGCCGCGGCGAGGCAATCGAACCGGGCGACTGGCGCTTCGATCATTTGCTGAGGCTGTTCCCGCAGTTTCCCGGTGTGCGTTCGATCGTCGTAGTATCACTGGACCGAATCGCCGATTCCTGCGGTTACGGCGTCCCGCGTTATCGCTACCAGGGCGAGCGCAGCCAACTGCTGGATTGGGCCTGCCGCAAGGGACCGCTCGGACTGGCGCGCTATCGGGCCGAACACAACGCAACCAGCGTCGAGGGCCTGCCCGGCCTCAAGGCGCCTGACCGCAGATGATTTTCAACGTCATCCGCGTTTGGCGGTGTATCGAGTCAATCGCAGGCTGGAAGCCTGTGCCGCGCGAGCGCAATCGCGTCTGCCCGTAGGGTTTTCACGGCACCGGGGCAGGGTGGAGCAAACCGGCGGCTTCGTCGAATCCCAGCATCACGTTGAGATTCTGGATGGCCTGGCCGGCGGCGCCTTTGCCCAGATTGTCGATCGCTGTCAACACCACCAGCGTCTGCGCGCGGCGGTTGAGCACAAAGGCGATCTCGCAGAAATTGGTGGCCCGCACGTTCTTCAGCTCGGGCAACTCGCCGGCGCCCAGCAGCCGGATGAATCGCGCCTTGGCGTAGGACGCCTCGAAAGCCGCGCGGATATCTTCGGCGGTCGTGCCGCTGCGTGGACGCAGAAAAATTGAGCTCAGGATGCCGCGATTGAGGGGCAGCAGATGCGGCACGAACGTGATCGCAACCTCGCGGCCGAGCGTCGCCGCGATTTCCTGTTCCATCTCCGGCGTGTGACGATGATTGCCGACCTTGTAGGCGCGGAAGTTGTCGTTGACTTCGGCGAACAGTTGCTCCAGTTGCGGACTGCGCCGCGCTCCGGTGGTGCCCGACTTGGCGTCAATGATGATCGAGGCCGGATCCACCAGATCGCGGCTGATCAGCGGCAGCACGCCCAGCAACGTCCCCGTCGGATAGCATCCCGGATTCGCCACCAGCCGCGCCTCGCGAATCTCGCTACGATGGAACTCCGTCAGGCCATAGACCGCCTGGCGGGCCAACAGCGGCGCCGGATGCTCGCGGCCGTAGGTGGTTTTGTGGACGTCCATGTCCTTGAGCCGGAAGTCGGCCGAAAAGTCGATCACCCGGATTCGATGTCCGAGCAGCTCCCGGATCACCTCGGTCCCGGTATGCTCAGGCAGGCAGGAGAGCACCACCTCGGCGCGGCCGCGGATCAGGTCGGGGCGCAACTCCTCGAACGGCGGCAGGTCCAGACCGGCCAGATGGCGGTAGACCTGCGCGACTTCGCGGCCCACGTAGTGCTCGGAGGTCAGCACCGTCAGCTCCACGAAGGGATGGAAGGCGAGCAAACGAACCGCCTCGATCCCCGAGTACCCGCTCGCCCCCAGGATCGCCACCTTGACCCGGTTTGTCGCACTCATCGCTGTTCAGGCGCCTCCCGCCGTTCAGAGGCCCATTAAAACATGAAGGTTTTGTTAAGACCAGCGAGCCGCCCGGCTACTTGGTATCCAGCTCGAACAGCAGATGGCGCGCGCCGTCGGCCGGTTCCGCTTTGCGCCGGAAGGGGTTGAAGCGACCCATCAGGCTGCCATTGCCGCTGGCCGCGTGCAAGCGCTCCAGGTACAGTTGCAGCGGGCGATCTTCGGGCTTTTGCCGCGCCAATTCCTCCAGGCTGATCAACGCCTGGTGGGTCGAACCCTTTTCCAAAGCCGCCAGGGCGGCGGCGAATTGCTCATAAAAGGCGGCTTCGACCGGCCCCCCGCGCTTACCCGCGACCTCGTCGATGCGCACCGCCTGGGCCTTGCCCTTGACCCGCACCGAACCGATATTGCGCACGACAAATCCGTCGGCGGCTTCTTCGGTGGTTTGTCGATTGACCAACAGATGCACCTTGAAGTGGCGCGTCAGCCCCTCGATACGCGACGCCAAATTGACGGTGTCGCCGATCGCCGAATAATCGAAGCGCTGGTTGCCGCCGAAATTGCCCACAATCGCGTCGCCGGTGGCGATGCCGATACCGATGTCGATGTCCACGAAGCGCGGGTCGACGCGGCGCAACCGCTCCAGTTCGGCCAACATCTCAAGCGCGCACTCGACTGCCGAGCGGGCCGGGTTGGGCGTATCGCCCGGCGCGCCCCAAAACGCCATGATCCCGTCGCCCATCAGCTTGTCCACCACCCCGCCGCTGCGCAGGATAAGGTCGATCATCGCCGTCATGTAGCTGTTGAGCAGCGCCACCAGCTCCTCGGGCGCAGTGCGCTCGCTGCGCGAGGTAAAGCCGACGATGTCGGAGAACAGGATACTCATGTGGCGGCGCTCGCCGCCTAGCTTGAGCTTTTCGGGGTCCTGAACCAGCCGCTCGATGACGTCGGGATGCAGATAGTGTTCAAAGGCGTGGCGATAGTACTGCTTCAGCCGCCCTTCGGTCAGGTATTTGTAACCGGCCAGGATGGCGTAATCCACCACCACCATGACCACCGGGAACAGCACCCCCAGCAGCAGGCCGTCGGCGACCAGCAGATACTGCGCAATCGCCAGGTAGCCGAGGATCATCACCGCCGCCGCCACTGCCGACCATGACGCGGACAGGTAGGCGACGGCCGCGCTAATCGCAATTCCCATCACTACCGCTGCCACCCGTTCCAGGCCTGCCGTAATTTCCGAGCGTTGGATAAAATCGCCGGTCAGGATGTTGTCGATCGCGTTGGCGTGGATTTCCACACCGGGAAAGTCCGCGCCCATCGGCGTCGACCATCGGTCCCCTACACCCAGCGCCGACGCTCCCACCAGCACGATCTTGTTAGCCAGTGCGCTGGCGGGCACCCGATGCGCGATCACGTCGCTGACGGAATAGTACGGGAAGGTGTGAGCAGGACCGCGGAAGTTCACCAGCATCCGCCCCTGTTCATCGACCGGCAGCGCGACCGGGCCGATTTTGGCCTGCGCCACGCCGTAATCGGCCAGAGTCAGCGAGGTGAGCGCGCCGCCCGCGGCGGCGCTGGTCACGGCCAGGATCAGCGGCTCACAGTAGCGGTTGCCGAACCGTATCACCATCATCTCGGAGCGAAACACCGCGTCGGCGTCGGTAGGCGTGTCGAAATATCCCGTGCCGTGCGCCGCCCGGTTGATGTCGGGCAGATTGGGCAGGTAGGCGACCGCTTGCGGGATCGGCGGCGGGCCGGAAATTCCGGGCAGGCTTCGCACCAGGCTGTAAGCCAACGGGGCCGGCGGCATTGTTTGGGAAACAAAACCGGGGCTGATTGTGACCTTCTCGCCCTCAGCTTTTACTTGAAGCGGGTAACCAAGGTAGGTCATGCCCTGGGCTTTGATGGCGTTGGCAAAGGCCTGGTCGTTGCCGATTCCGGCCGCCGCCGTCAGTTTATCAGCCGGCAAACCGGCCTTCTCGAGGCTGTCGACAATTTGCTGGCGCACCAGGTCGTTGTCGTCGCGCTCGCTGAAGACCATATCGTAGCCCACCACCGCGACCTTGTACGACATGAGCGCCTCTTCCAGGCGGGCCAACACCGTGCGCGGCCAGGGCCATCGTCCCAGCTCGCTGATACTCTTGTCGTCGATGGCGACGATTGCCACTTCACCGTGGGGTTTGCGCGTTCCCCGCGCATACATCCGCAGGTCGAAGGTCTTGAGTTCGGCAAGCCTCAGCAGCGAGGGGTAATGGGCGTTAACCAGGAAGAGCGCGACCACCATCCCCACCCCGATGCCCAAGGTGCGCAACGCCCCGTGGTTCTTTTTGCCAGCTCGGGCCATCGTGCTACCCGGGGCGATTGTAGCGGTTTTGATTAAATTTCGCTAATCCGAACAGTTTTCCCCGGACCTGTGGACAATCGCATGGACCGCGCCGCTGCAGGCGACGGCGCAGTCCATGGCAAACGGAACGACCGGGTCAAGCCTACTCTGCAACGAAGGTCACAAGCTTAAGCGCGACCAGGTCAAGGGTCGGATCCACGGTATGCGCTGCGCTGCGCTTGGCCTTCAACAGACCGTCCAGATCGACCACGGCCAGGAAGCTGAACGCTTCGTTGCCCAGCACCCCGTAAGCTTTGCCGCTGTTGGGGCTGACGTAGGCCGTGGTGGGATGCGGATCGAAACCCTGGGCCCACGGCGTACCGGATGGGTCATTCGGCATGGTGAAAGCCACCCAGTCGACCACCGACGGGATTCCGCTGCCGGAGGTGGATGGCAGTTGGATCACACCTTCCACGCTGCCGCCGAACTCGCCGGTTACCAATGCCAAATGTGTTCCCGGAGCAACGGCAATGCCCGATGTCCCGGCCGCCAGCGAGCCAAACTCGGGGAAATCCTGGAATTGGCTTGGTGCATGCCAGGTTCCCGGCGCTCCGCTGACAAAAGTCGCTTGGGTCAGGTCAGCGATAAACAGAAGGCCGGTAAATTCATCAGTGGATAGCGCAATGCCAGTCGTGCAGTCTTCCCCCGCCGAGTCCAGATCAGGCCCAGGATTGGGCGCGCCCACCGGGGTCGGCGTCGGAATCGGTACGATTTGATTGGTGAACACCTGGGTGCTGGCCCCAATCTTTGCCAGTTCGTAATTCCCGCGTTCGTTGGGTGAGAGGATCAGGTGCCGGATCGGGTCCACCGCGATGTCTTCTGACACACCGGTGGGCGAATCAACCGGCAGGTCGAAGGTGTTGGTGGAAAGATGCAGTGCCTGATAGGCGGAGGAGGACGGCGAATCGCTCTTGGCGATCGCCAACTGGGCGGTATTGGTGCTCGAATCGACCACTACGCCGCAGGTCGTGCACGATCCGCCAGTGAAGCTGACCGTGCCTGTTCCCGCACTGGTCAGGGTATTCTTAAGCGTGGTGCCGTTAAGGATGTAAACGTCGGTACCGTTGGCGACGCAGACCGTGTCGCCGGTGGTAGAATTGGACGAGCAGGAGTTAACCGTATCCCGCGTCGGGACCACCACTGCCGGGCCGCCGGTGCCGACTCCGGCGCTGGTTTCCAACGGCACAACAGCGACGCCGCCACTGCCCACCGGGCCTCCCCAATCGCCTTGCGGAGCGTATGCGGTTGCGTTGGTGCCCTGGACGAGCACGCCGATCGAGCTGGACGGAAGACAAGCCTCTGGCGCCAGGGTGGGTGTTGCAGTTGGGGTAGCAGTTGCGGTCGCGGTTCCAGTCCCTGTTGGCGTCGGGGTCGAGGTCGGAATCGGTGTCGGGGTGGGGCTGGGGAGCGGCGTTCTGGTCGGCGCTGGGGTGGTGGTCGCGGTCGTGGTGGGGATGACGCGGGGACAACTGCCACACGGGTCGCAACCGGCAAGACCGACCAGAATGCAGATGCCGAGCAAGGTCGGCCCTGCCAGCGCAATCAAGGCTGACTTCATCTACGAACTCCTAAAAAATACAATGTTTATCTAAAGTTTGCGCACGAGGCGCTGGCACCTCGGCTTTTCTCAAGCTTCCGCCCGCCTGCCGGACTCACTCGGTCCAGCTGAACTGCTTGTAAAGGGTGAGCTGACCGTATCCGTTGGGCGTGCCGTAGCCGGCCTGCACATCGGCCCCGATCTGCCAGGGACGGTAGTAGATGCCGAGATCGGGACCGCCCTGGCCCGCGACACCCGACACAAACCCGCCGCCGTAGATCACTCCGCCCCCACCCGCCATCAGCATGTAGTCTTCGGTCGACAGCAGCACGATGCGCAGGTCGATCGAATTGGAACTGATGTTGTTTTGCCAGCTATAGACCGAACTGACGAGAAAATTCACCGGATGCTGACTATGGACCAGCCACCAGCTGGAGAGGTCGCCCTCGATGTTGGCGTTGTGACTGTCGCCGCCGTCGTCGCCGCCCAACACGTACACATGGTCAGTGGGGGTGACTGCGAAATCGATTCCGCCCTGAAAGCGGCCGAAATTGTAGCGTGAGCTGCCCGAAGCCGTGCCGGGGCTGGGCAGCAATGGATTGGCGAATCCATGGCCCATGTACAACTGATAGCCGGTCGCGCGCGCGACGATGCCGACATAGCGGGTCAGGCTCTGTTCGGCCTGCACCCCTTCCTGGGTGACCCCGTACTGGTCACTGCCGAAGCCGCCGCCGAACAGGGTCAGACTGAAGCGCCCCGGCGTCGCGATTTCGAAAAAGTTCGGATAAAGATTGGAAGCGCTAAGCGGCGTCATTCCGGTCATCTGTGCGTGAGCTGCCGATCCCAACAGCCCCGCCGTTACCGCCACCAACAGCCCGAAGAGGCCAGCGCCCCGTCGCTTCGCCGAAATAAAACCGGCCATACTCCGCTCCTCTCAAAACGCCAAGGAACTCTTAACAGCCCGGCGGGGGACAGACTGGACAGGCTGGTGGCGGCGCGCCGCCCACTCCCGGACCAGAACCCGGAAAGCCGCCCGCCGCGGTGCCGGTGCCGCCGGGGCCTGCAATTCCAATCGGGCCAGGTGGCAGCGGCGGCCGATTCCCGCAAACCACCGTTTCATAGCCGGCGTCAACGGTGATTCCGACACCGGGCGTGGCGCTATTGGCCACCTCGACGGCGCCTTGGCCCACCGACACGCCGGTAGAAGGTTCGTCGCCGCATACCGGAGAATAGGTTGCGTAGCCGACACGGAATTTCGTGCCGCGCACGCCGGCTATCGCGTTGGGCGTCTTGACCTCGAAGCTGGGTGCGGTGCCGCGCAGGGCCTTGGTTACCAGGGACTCCAGATGGCCACCCAGCAGGCTTACCTTGGTGGTCTGCGCTCCACCCCCGCCCAGCACCTGCTCATCGATTGTCAGCGTGCTCTGTTCAGCCAGATCCAGCCGGCTGTTGTCGTTAAGCGTAATGGTCAGATGAGCGCCCGCGTCGGTGCTGAACTTGTCCTTCAACTCAACCGCCATCCCGCTGCTCACAGGCTGGGTGCTGCCGCCACGTTCCACGTGCGCCGACCCGGATAACTCCGAAACCGTTCCGACCGTGTTCTGTGCCCACACCGCCGCCGTGCACGCAAGGCTCAACACAAGCGCCTGGACCACGATCCAGATGGCCGGACGCCGTTTTTGCTCTTTCATCGATTTAAACCGCACACCTGCACCGAAGAGTTACGATTCCCTTTGCGACAGCTTTTTTATCCGTTCCGGTAAACGAGAGTCAACCATATTGCACCCGGCGAGCCCAAAATTTTGCCACTTCAAAGCAAAAAAAAGAGGCTCCAGCCATACGTTGGAGCCTCTTAAATCCCGCTTGAGAAGCGGTCTAGCGCTTGGAGTATTGGGGCCGTTTGCGCGCCTTGTGGCGGCCGTATTTCTTGCGTTCCACGGCGCGCGGGTCGCGCGTCAGCATCCCCGCCTTGCGCAGCGTCCCGCGCAAGCTCTCGGCCGCCGTCACCAGTGCCCTTGAGATGCCGTGGCGCACCGCGTCGGCCTGCGCCGAAATGCCGCCGCCGTTGACTTCCGCGAATACGTCGTACTGCGCGGCGGTCTCGGTGATTTGCAGCGGTTCCAGGATGCGCATGCGGGCGGTCTCGCGCGGAAAATAATCCTCAAACCCGCGTTGGTTGATGGTGATCGTGCCGCTACCGGGCAACAGCCGGACCCGCGCCACTGCGGTCTTGCGTTTGCCGGTGGCGGCATACAGCGGTTTGTTGTTGTCTGCCATGTGCGACCCTATTTCAGTGCAGCCGGGACCGGTTTTTGTGCGGCATGGGGATGTTGGGCGCCGCGATAAATCTTGAGTTTGGTGAACAGCCGGCGCGCCAACCGGTTCTTGGGCAGCATCCCGCGCACCGCCATCTCCAGCATCCGCTCCGGCCGCGTTTGCAGCAACCGTCCGGCGCTGACCGAACGGATGCCGCCCGGATAACCGGTATGACGATGGTAAATCTTGTTGTCCGCCTTGGCGCCGGTCAGGCGCACCTTGGCGGCGTTGATAATCACCACGAAGTCGCCGGCGTCCTGGTTGGGGGTGAAGTCCGGGCGATGCTTGCCGCGCAGGATGCTGGCGGCACGCGACGCCACCCGCCCCAGCGGTTTGTCGGCGGCGTCGATCACCACCCAGTGCCGGTTCTCAAGCGCGGCTTGATGCGCCACACTTTTGGTCTGCTCGCTGAGTTTCAAAGCTCACACTTCCCGTTGTGTCTGGCCGCCCGCCCCAACGGGCAGGTTGCGGTATAAATTGGCGGGGCCGATGGGATTTGAACCCACGACTTCCGACGTGACAGGCCGGCGTTCTAACCGGGCTGAACTACGACCCCGCCGCAAACTACCTTTCTGACATGTTCCCGCGCTTTGAGCAACGGCCAGGCTCGCTAATGTTGCAAAATGACATGGCGGTGCGTGCCGCTCCACCCTTGACTCCGTCGCCGTTGCGCTGTGCCAGCCATTATGGGGCCGGCTCGACCAACCGCCGCCAACGCCTCCTTCAGCAGGGCGCTCGCCCATCGCTATTTCATGATTTGATTGAGGCCGCTGGGTAGCGCGTAGATCGAAATATCGTGCAGTTCCTGGGGGGCCTTTGAAAGCAGCGCTGGCGGCGAGCCGGGCCAGGCCACGCTGGCGTGGCTGGCCTGAACGTCATAGATGACGCCCAATTCCCCGCCCGACGGCATCACAAAACTGCTCTTTCCGGTCAACTCCGGCGGCACCGCGGTGGTGGCGCCGCGCGGAATGAACTGCAATTTCCACAGCTTGCCGTTGCGGTCCCAGGTGTCGGCCTGATCGGCGGTAAAGCCGAGATTTTTGTCCAGGTACAACACCCGATGCGAGTAGCAGTAGCTGTCGCGAAGTGCGGCCGTTGGCACCAGGTCGATCACGTACACATCGCGCAACTCGGCTTTGGTTTGTTCCGGCTTGGGCCATCCGATCGCGTTGCCGGTCAGAGTGTAGTTGCCCAGGAACTTCACGCTGTTGCTGGCCGCCGCGATCCATGGCGAATGGAGCATGAAAAGCAGCCTCTTTTCGCCCAAGTAGCGCGGAATGAACCAGTTGGGGATGCCACTGAAGCCGCCGCGCTGATCGTCGTTGGTCCAGTCGGTGCCCTGCAAAGGCGCGCAGCGCGCCACGCTGGACAGCCGCAGCGAGCGCCGCAGCGAGGGCAGGAACACGTAAAGCTCCGGTACGCGCCGCGGATCGTCGGGATACAGCGCCATCGCGGTCGTGTACTTCGACTGCTCGGGCGACAGTACCTGGTTGTTGATCGACAGATAAAGGCCGTTGGCCTGGGGGTTGGTCATCGGCGCACCCGGATCGCTGACGTGGGAGAGCTTGAAGAAGATCTGCCGCGACTGGTTTTGGGCGATGCTGCCGTAGCGGTCGACTAGCGCAAGATTGTAGTATCCAGTGTATATCGATGGGATATACGTGTAGTAAAAGTTATAAAGCAACTGGCCCGCCATATCCGGTCCTGACGGATGCGGAAACGGGATGCCGGCCGCATAGTTTTTGATTTCATACGCGCCGCTGGGCAGCTTCACCAGTTGCGCCTGGCCGGAATACTTTTCCGTATCGCTGATGTATCGGGTTGGAAGCTCGGTCGAAATTGAAGGTCCCACTTCGATATAGTGTTGCGGGTCCGAGCCCAGCTTCCAGAAGTATTTGCCGCTGACGAACGCCTGCATGCTGACGGTCATGAACTTGCCGTAGTGCTGCCAGTTGGCGGCGGTGATTCTGGTGCCGGGGGCGATGGTGTCGGTGGAGTCGGCGCCATTAAGCCGCGCGATCTGGGCGTCGTCGTAGGTGCCGAGCTCCTGAGCCAGCGCGGGGGCGGTTATCAGCAGCGCGAGGGCTGCCGCCAAAACGCCCGGCAGTTTGCGGATTCTGTGGCGAACCATTGTGCAACCTCCCAGCTAAGAAAGATTCCGCGCTGAATACCTAACGCTTGTTAGATTGTCAAACGCAAAGTACGCGCGCCAAAAAAAGAGCCGGCCCGGGCGGGCCGGCTCCGCAGGTGAATCGGGCAGTCGCCGGGCGGTGCAACTCGCCACCCGGCCTGAGATTTTCATTTCATGATCTGGTTCAACCCGCTCGGCAGCGCATAGAGCTGAATGTTGTGATACTGCTCGGGCACCCTGGAGTTGAGGGTCGGCGGCGATGCTGGCCAGGCGATGCTGGCGTGTTCAGCCTGGACGTCGTAGATGACGGCGTTTTCTCCACCGGAGGGCTGAACGAAGCTCTTCTGGCCGTTGAGGTCGGCCGGGATGGCGACCGTCGGGCCGCGGAAGACGAACTGCATCTTCCACAGTTTCAGGTTGCGATCCCAGGTATCGACGTGATCGCCGGTGTAACCCAGTTCCTTGTCCAGATAGAGCACCCGATGAGAATAGCAATAGAATGACTTGACGTCGGGATTAGGTACCAGGTCCAGCACGTAGACATCGCGCAGTTCGAACTTCTGCCTTTGGGGTTTGGGAAATCCGCTGGAACGGCCGCCGTAAACCCAATTGGTCAGGTAGTGCTGGCTTTCGCTGGCGTTGGCGTTCCATTCGCCATGCACCACAAACAGCATCTTCTTCTCGCCAAGATAGTGTGGCACGAACCAGTTGGGGATACCGCTGAATCCGCCCCGCTGATCGTCATTGGTCCAGTCGGTGCCCTGCAGCGGCGAGCATCGCGCGGTGCTGGACAATCGCAGCGAGCGGCGCAGCGAGGGCAGAAATACGTAAGTTTCCGGGACCCGGTTGGGGTCGTCCGGATAGATCGCCAGCGCGGTCAGATACTTGGACTGCTCGGGCGTTATCTGTTGATCGTAGATGGACAGATAGAGTCCATTGGCCTGCGGATTGGTAATCGGTTGGCCGGCATCGCTGACATGCGAGAGTTTGAAAAACAACTGTTGACCGATGCTACCGGTGGTATTGAAGAAGCGGTCTACGAACGCCACCGGATATAATGACCAATACATGCTTGGTATGTAGGTGTAGTAGAGATCGAACAGCAGCTTGCCGCCGATGTCGGGGTCGGCCGGATTGGGGTTGGGAAAAGGAATTCCGGCCGTATAATTTTTGATGTTATAGCTGCCCGATGGTAATTTGACCAACTGGGCCTGCCCGGAGTATTTCTCGGTGTCGGCAAGGTATTTGGTGGGAAGCTGAGTAGGTTGTGTAGGCGCTACTTCGATGTAATACTCGGGACCGCTGCCCATCTTCCAGAAAAAGTTCCCGCTCAAAAACGCCTGCAGACTGATCGGCATGAACTTGCGGTACTGCTGCCAGTTGGCGGTGGTAATTTTGGTGCCGGGAGCGATGGTGTCGGACGAGTTGGCGTCGGCAAACTGATGGATCAGCGCTTCGTCGAAGGTGTTGAGGTCCTGTGCGGCGGCCGGGCGGGACATAACAGCCAACAGGGCCATCATCGTGACGATCAACAGCAAGGTTGCATGGCGCATTGTTGATCCTCCTGAACGCACGTTTTCCGCTGCCTTATCGCACAACCGTGGCGGCTGTCAAACGCGTGTAACGAAGTGTAGGAAAAGACGGTGGAGGATAAGTCGACCGGCCGGCGCACGCCGCGCCCGGCGCCGCCGGATAGACCACGCCGGCACGGGTCTGTTATAGGCGAGCCGGGGCGAAATGCCCCGCTACAGGCCGGGGCCGCAGCCCCTGGCGGCAAGGATTTCCGTCATGGAGACCGCGGCGCGGCGCGCCCTGTAGCCGGCAAGTGGCCGAGATGAAAGAAGCGCGAAGATGGATTGCCGCCGCCTTGTGTTCGCGTCGGCTGCGCGCGACGCTGCTGGCGGTGGCGGCTGCGTTTGCCATTTACACACTGGCCGGGTTTTTCGCGGTCCCGGTGCTGGTGCGCTATCTGGCGCGCGGACGCCTGGCGGCAGCGCTCCATCGCCCGGTCAGCATCGGCACGGTGCGCTTCAACCCTTTCACGCTGCGGCTGAGCGCCGATGATTTACGGGTTGGCGAGCGCGGTGGCGGCGGTGACTTTGGGGTAGTCGGAAGCCTGCGCCTCAAGGCGTCGTGGACTTCCTTCTATCGTTGGGCGCCGGTGCTTGAGGAACTGACAATCGATCGCCCGATGTTGCACCTGGTGCGCGGCCCCGAGCGGCGCTTTAATTTTTCCGACCTGCTCGAAACCTCCGCGTCGCAAACGCCGGCGCCGTCCTCCGCCGCTGCGCTGCATTTTGCAATCTCCAACATCCGGCTCAATCAAGGCCGGATACTTTTTGACGATCAGGCCTTCCACGCACAGCATCGGATCGAACAGATCCAGATAGGGGTGCCCTTTATCGCCAACCTGCCCGCCGACGTGGAGATATTCGTGCAGCCGCTGCTGCGGATGGTAATCGACGGCAGCCCGGTTCGCCTCATGGGGATAACCAAACCCTTCGCTTCAACTCGCGAGTCGACGCTGGAGTTGCGCCTGCGCAAGCTGGATTTGACGCGGATGGCGGGCTATGTCGCCCAGGCGCTGCCGCTGGAGCTTCCGAGCGGGACGCTGTCGGCCGACGTTCAGGTCCATTTCATGCAGCCGCAGTCGGGCCCGGTTATCCGCCTGTCGGGAAGCCTTGAGATGGACGGGCTTGACCTGCGCGATGCGTCCAACGGTCCCCTGCTCAGCGTCAAGCGTGCAGCCGTTGAGTTGACCGACGTCGAGCCGGTGCGGCAAATCCTGATTCTGGGGCCGATTGAAGTTGAGGGGTTGGCCGCGACGCTGACGCTCAACCGCAACGGCACGAGCAACCTCACGCCGCTGGCGGCCGCCATCGCGCGGTCCAAAGGCGGGACGAAAAGCGATCAGCAAAGCGCGATGCCCTACGTGTTCATCGGGTCGTTTGACCTGGCCGACGGCGCCCTTGCCTTCAGCGACAAAAGTGCGCCGGTCCCGGCCGCCGTGGCTTTGAACGCCGTGCACATCGGCTTCAAGAATTTTGCCACCAACAAGCGCGCCGCGCCGATTCCATTCCAGTTCCAGGCGCGCCTGGGCCAGGGTTCGGTGGCGATGACGGGGTCGCTGGACCTGCCGCATTCGCATGCCGCGATACAGGCCGCGCTTGAGCAAATCGATCTGCCGCCGCTGCAGGCGTTCGCCCCGGCCATTTGGGCCGGCACGGTCGTTACGGGCAAGTTCGGCGCCCACGCGCAATTACAAACCGACTTTAGTGCCGGCCGCTTCAACGTCGTGATGCAGCCGGCCACCGCCTCGCTCGACGCCGTGGAACTGCGTCCACCCGATGAGACGCAACCGCTGACCTTCAACCATCTCAGTGCCGCAGTCGACCGTTTCGACCTGGCGGGTCGTCGGGCCGCTCTTAAGGAGCTGCGGATTGAGGGGTTGCGCCTGTCGGCGCGACGCGGAGCCGACGGCCGGCTCAGCCTGGCGGCGTTCCTGCACCCGGGTGCGGAGCAATCGGCGCAGAACGCGTCTGGACCGTGGCAGTACCGAATCCAGTCGCTTGCGATAGAGAACGCCGAGACTGCCGTCCAGGATGACAGCCTTGCCAGTCCGCTCACGCTCGAGTCCGCGCCGCTCAATGTGCACCTCAAGGACGTCTCCAGCGACTTGAGCCAACCTTTTGGGCTTGAGATCGACGGTACGCTCAAGCCCCGGGGCAGCTTCAAGGTCGAAGGAACGGCCTCGATCAGTCCGCCCGCGGCCGCTCTCCATGTCATTACGAGCAAGGTCGACCTGACGCCCGCGGTCAGCTATATCGAGGGGCGCCTTAATGCCAAATTGACGCGCGCTGCGCTGACCACGGCGGGCGACCTCGAGATCGGCCGGGCGCAGGAGAATTTTCGCCTGCGCTACCGGGGCGATGTGACCGTGGTCAACCTGCGCATGCGCGACAAGTTGACCAACGAGAGATTCCTGAGTTGGGGCGCATTCAGCGCCAGGCGTATTGATGCCGAGCTGGGGACGGCAACCCCACGCATCGAGGTCGGTGAGCTGGCGCTGGCGGATTTCTACGCCCGCCTGATCCTCAACAGCGATGGCAAGCTCAATCTGAACGACGTCATTGCGGGGCCGCGCGCACCGGCGACTTCGCTGACCCGGGCCAAGCCTGGACCATCCGTTCAACCGCCGCCGTTGGCAGCACCGTCGGGAACGCCTGCGCCGGAAGCGTCGCCGGCGCTCTCGCGTCCAGCGTTGGGCGCCGACGTAAGCGTCGGCCGCCTGACGCTTGCGGAGGGACACGTCAACTTTACCGACCACTTCATCAAGCCCCATTACACGGCCGACCTGACCGATATCGCAGGTAAGGTTGGCGGTTTTGGGACGCGGGCGGCCAAGCCGGCGCAAGTCGAGTTGCAGGGACAGATCAATTCCAGCGCGCCGGTGGATATTACCGGCTTGATCGATCCGCTGGCGCCGCAGGCCTTTGTCGATATCAGGGCCAAGGCCCAGGGCATCGAACTGACCAACCTCAGCCCATATTCGGCCAAGTACACGGGCTATCCAATCGTCAAGGGCACGCTCAACGCCGATTTGCACTACCTGCTGGAGCATCGGCGCCTTTCGGCCACCAATCATTTGTTCATCAGCCAACTCACCTTCGGCGACAAGGTCCCCAGCCCTAGCGCGCTCAACCTGCCTATCGCGCTGGCGGTCTCGCTGCTCAAGAACGCGCGCGGCGAAATCGACCTGACGGTGCCGGTGTCGGGTTCGCTCAACGATCCACGCTTCAGCATCGGCGCGGTGGTCGGTGCGGCGCTGACCAACCTGGTTATGAAAATCGTCTCCTCGCCCTTCTCCGTGCTGGCGTCGGTGGCGGGCGCCTCGCGCGGTCAGCGGCTTGACTATGTGGAATTCCAGCCCGGCCAGGCGACGCTCACGCCCGACAGCCTCGGCAAGCTTTCGACGCTGGCCAAGGCGATGCAGGATCGGCCCGGCCTGCGCCTGACGATTTCGGGGCGGGCCGACCCTGTTGTGGACCGCGACGGGTTACGCGTGGCGAGGGTGGAGCGGCAAATCAAGGCGCAAAAGGCGCGCGAACTCAGGGAACAGGGTGAGAACGTCGAGACGGGCGATATCGTGCTGTCGCCCGAGGAATATGACAAGTACCTCAAGCAGGCCTACAAACGGGCGAAATTCGACAAGCCCCGCAACTTTCTGGGCCTGGTCAAATCGCTGCCGCCCGAGGAGATGAAAAAGTTGATGCTCGCCAACACCCCGGTCACCGACGATGACCTCAAGGAGCTGGCCGGTGCGCGCGCCGCGGCGGTGCGCCGCTACCTGAGCAAGCAGGTCGACCCGGTGCGCCTGGCAGTGGTCGCTCCGACCCTTGCCCAAGGGAGCCGGGACAAGGGCCGGTCCACGCGCGTGGAGTTGGCAATCGAATGACGGATCGAAGCCCGATGCGAACGGCGAACGCCGGTTGGCGCGCACGCATCGCGGCTTGCGTGGCGTTGATATTTGGCGCAATTGGCGCCCTGCCCCGGCCCGTGCGTTGCGCACCGCCACCCTCGCCGAACGAGGCTGACGGCGAGTTTCGGGCAACGGTGGCGCGGTTCATCGAAAGTGAGATGCGCCTGTTCCCCGAGCGTGCCACCGCGGCCGGGGACCATCGCTTCGACGCGCGGCTAAGTGCATATTCCGCCTCCGCGATCCGGGCCCGAATCGACCACGCCCGCAAATGGAAGGTGCGCTTTTCGCGCTGGCCCGGCGCGTTGGCCGCGGCTGACGAGGCCGACCGCGAATGGCTGGTCGCGCAACTGGACGAGGAACTGCTGTGGGAAGAGGAGTTGAAGGTTTATCGCAGCGACCCGGGCCTTTATCTGCCCACCGCGGCGGTGGACAGCCTGATCAAGCGCGATTTCGCGCCTGCCGCGCAGCGGATGGAGTCGGTGGCGGCGCGTGAACGCGCCGCGCTTATCAACCTGCGCCAGGGGCGCCGCAACTTGCAGGCCGCCGACACTTCCCGGGTCACGGTGGACATCGTGCTTGAGCAGATGCCGGCCACGATTGCTTTTTTCCGCAACGACGTGCCCGCCGCCTTTGCCCGCGTCCCTGACGGCGAAGCCAAGCGTGACTTTGCCCGCGCCAACGCCAAACTGATTGACGAAATTGTTGCCTACCGGGAATGGCTAAAGGGTTTCCGCGCCAAAGCCCGCGGCGGCATCCGCCTGGGCGTCCATGCCTTCCGCAGGATGCTGCACGACGACGATTTGGTCGACACGCCGATCGACCGGCTGGACGCATTGGGCCGTGCTGAGTTGGCCCGCCTTCAGGACCGGTTCAAGCGCACCGCGGCACTGCTCGATCCTCATCGCACACCCCAGGAGGTCTTCACGTCGCTCAGCCGCAACCATCCCAAGCCTTCGGAGTTGATCGCGGCGGTCAGTGCCGGACTGGCGCAACTGCGCGCCTTCGTGATCGACCATCATATTGCTACGATTGCGTCCGCCCAGGAGCCGCTGGTACACGAAACCCCACCCTTTGCGCGCGCTACCACCTTCGCTTCGATGGACACGCCGGGTCCGTTGGAGAAAAAGGCTCTCAACGCGTACTTCTATGTAACGCTGCCCGATCCGTCCTGGCCCGCCCAGCGCGTCGAGCAACTGCTGGATTTCTTCTCGGCCACGGCGATCTCGAATACCTCGGTCCACGAAGTCTATCCCGGTCATTTCGTCCAGTTCCTGGATAATCGCAACAATCCCGACCCGGTGCGCTCGTTATACTACTCGGGCGCCAACGTGGAGGGATGGGCGTTTTACTGCGAGCAGATGATGCTCGACGAGGGACTGCACGGCGGCGCTCCCCAGTATCGGCTGGCGCAGTTGCAGATGGCGCTGCAGCGGGTGTGCCGCTACCTGGTGGCGATCGCGATGCATACCGGGTCGATGACGGTGGCGCAGGCGGCGCAGTTTTTCCGCGTCAATGCCTACATGACGCCCAACAATGCGATGATGGAAGCGCTGCGCGCCACGCAGGATCCCGGTTTTCTGCGCTATCAGCTCGGCAAGTTCATGATTCTCAAGTTGCGCGAGGATCTAAGGCGCAAGCAAGGCGCCGCTTTCGACCTGCAGAGCTTTCACGACGCCTTCCTGGCCCAGGGCGGACTGCCGATCAAGTTGATACGCCGCGCGATGCTGGGCGCCGACAACGGCAGCCTTCTTTAACACTCAACTTGTCCGGATTGGCACCAAAACTGCTAACTGGACCATCGTCAGTCGCTTTGGGGGCATGTTTCCCCTCTCCGCGTGGGGAGAGGGTCAGGGTGAGGGAGACGCTAATGAAATTCGGAATGCTTCATCTGTTTGAAAATCCGGCGGGCCGCAGCGAGCAGCAGGTGCTCAAGGAGGAGATCGACCTGATGCGCCGCGCTGAGGATCTGGGCTTCGATTCGGTGTGGGCCTCGGAGCATCATTTCTCCGAATACGGCTTTTGCGCGTCGCCGGCTCTGACCCTGGCCGCGGTCGCGCCACAAACGCGCAGCATCCGCCTGGGCACCGGGGTCACAGTCCTGCCGTTCAACCATCCGGTGCGCATTGCCGAGGAAATCGCCCTGCTTGACCTGATTAGCGACGGGCGCGTGGATTTCGGCGTGGGACGCGGTTTTCAACCCATTGAATATCGCGGCTTTCATGTCGACCAGAGCCAGTCGCACGAAATCTTCGATGAAGCCCTGGACATCGTCCTGCAGGCGTGGGCCGAACAGAGGGTCGATTATCCTGGCAAGCACTTCCGATTCGAAGTCGAACACGTCACGCCCAGGCCGCTGCAGAAGCCCCATCCTCCAGTCTGGGTGGCAGCGGTCAGCGGGGACAGTTTTGGGGCGGCCGGCAAGCGCGGATTCAACCTGTTGTGCGCCCCCACCTTCGGCTTTTACGGCGCCGCCGCCACCAGGATGATCAAGCGCTACCGCGACGGTTTGCGGCTGGCGCCCAACCCCACCGTCCCGCGCGACATCGGGGTGCTGTGCATGGTCTTCTGCGGCGAAACCGAAGAGCAGGCGCGGCGCGATTTCACCGGTCCGGTACTGTGGACTTATCGCACGCTGGCCAAATATATCGCGCCGCCGCCGGGGCAGCATGTCGCTCCCAGCTATGAAATCTACGAGCAATTGCGCAGCATTTGCGCCTCCATCAACTGGGATGAGCTCAAGGAGGCCGGCGCTGTGGTGTGCGGCGACCCCGACTCGTGCATCGCTCAGATTGCCGCTCTCAAAGAGCGTTTCGGTGCCACCCAACTGCTGTGCTGGACGCGGATGGGCGGTTTGGAGGGCCCGAAGGTCACCCACAGCATGGAGCTGATGAGCAAGCACGTGATTCCCCATTTCAAGGCTGAAGAGCAAAGCGCGAAGGCCTGAGCTTGATTTGATGCCGGTGACGCCGCCGGCGACATCCGATGGTGCGGTTGGAGCCACTGGTTCCAAGCGGCTTGGACCAGGCGCGTTCTGTGTTTAGTGTCGAAAGCGGCACGAATGATGCTCCTTGGAGGTCATCAAAGCGGAGGTTCATCTGGCCATGCTGGAAGTTGAAAAGATTCGGGCGCGGCTATTGGCGGAACGGCGCGCGCTGGTCGCCAAGGTTGCCGAGGTAGACGACAATCTGCGCTGGCTGGATGCCAACGCCATGGAATACGAGGCGCAGGTGCAGGCCGAAAATATCGTCCGAGCGCTGGGCGCCCGCCTCGACGACAAGGGCAGGGCACAGCTCGACGCGATCGGGCGTGCACTGGTCCGGCTTGCGTCGGGCGAGTACGGACGCTGCACCAGTTGCGGCAGCGACATCCCTCACGAGCACCTGGAACAATCGCCCACTGCGGAGAATTGCCCACCGTGCGCCGAGGGGCGGGATCCGTTTCGGCAGTAGTCACGGTGCGGAGCGGGGCGCGAACGTAGTCCGCGCCCCGCTCCGCACCAGGCCAACGGCAGGGGGCCGCGAGCATCGCTCGCGGCCCCTTCTGCAGTCGGCGCCTTGTGCGCGTCCCGCGGCTGATGTCACCACGTCCGTGGCCGGCCCATGGCCATCGGCATGACCTTTCGTCGGCGGCGCGAGCAACAAACGCTCGCGCATCATGGACAGGCACGACGGCTGTCGCTTGCTGATTTTTTCTTCTGCAATGGCGTGGCGGGAGTTTGCCGAGGCTTGACGAAATGGCGGCTGCGCTACGAACACGCGGCGGGCCGGGGCCGCTGGAGGACCGCGCGAAATCTTTTGCGTTAGATCGGATAGCGCACCCCGGTTAGCTGCTCCGATACCTGCCACAGCCTGGATGCGGCCTGCGGGTCGCGGGCGCGTGCGCTGCAGCGGGCGCGATGCGGCGCGCCGCGCGCTCGGCCGTAGTAGATGGGCGCGATATAGTCGCCGCCGCGCACCTCGGGCGCGGTGGCCGCGTACAGCGTCGGCAGCGCGCCCTGCACGGCGTCCTGTGCGAACAGCCGGTTGGACCATCCCCACAGCGACTCCATCAACGCCGAGCCCTCCATCCTGGGGCCTGCGGTCTGCAGATTGGTGGCCGCATATCCGGGATTGCATCCCGTGCTGATCAGCCGGGCGCCCGCGCGCTCGGCGCGCCGCTGCAATTCAAAGGCAAACAACAAATTGGCCAGCTTGCTCTGTCCGTAGGCCAACCACTTGTTGTAGCGGCGCTGCGATTGCAGATCGTCAAACCGCATCGTGCCGATGTGATGCATCCCGCTGCTGACCGTCACCACGCGCGCGCCGTCGGCTGCCAGCAGCGGGTCCATTAGCAATCCGGTCAGCGCGAAATGCCCCAGATGATTGGTGCCCAATTGCATTTCGAAGCCGTCGGCGGTGCGCCGATACGGAATCGCCATCACGCCGGCGTTGTTGCACAGCACGTCAAGCCGCGGATAGCGCTGATGAAAGGCGTCGGCGAACGCCCTCACCGAAGCCAGGCTGGCCAGATCCAGCTCCATCGCATCGACCGCACCCTCGGGATGCGCGGCGGTGATCGCCGCCGCGGCGGCGGCGTGCGCCTTGTCCAGATTGCGACAGGCCAGGATCACGCGCGCATGGCGTGCGGCTAGCACTCTGGCCGCCTCGTAGCCGATACCGCTATTGGCGCCGGTGACAACAATCGTGCGGCCGCCAAGGTCGGGGACGTCGTCGGCGCTCCAGGCTTTTGCGTTGGCCATGATCGAGACTCGGTGCCGATAATTGCTTCAGTATGGCGGTAAGGTCGATTACCGCATCCTCCAGCATTAGGAAGTCGCTTACCGTTATCGGCTGCCGCCGTCAAACCTGACCGCGATACGCTATTGCGGTGCGGCGACGATTGCCAGGGTCGGATGGTCGGGCAGGCCGGCGAGAACCGCCAACTGGCTGCCGTCGGGCGACCAGCTTTCCAACATGCTGCCCAACCTGCCCGTCCCCAACACGCCGCCGTTATGGCCCGCGGCCGACAGCCACATCAGGACCGTAAACGGTGCCTTGGGATGGGGCGTTTGAAAACTCGTTGCCACCAGCCCCTTGGCCGCCGAATAGCGCAGATGCGCGTGCAACAATTCGGCCGCCGTACTCAAAAAACCCGTCGGCACGATATTCAGTTCCGATTGCATCGGGTCAACCCAGGCGATTTCCGCCGGGAACAATGCCTCGGGATTAGCCGCCATCGCCGCAGCATTCAGCCGCCGGCTACCCAGCACCGCGACCTTACCCCCGCCCACATAGACCGCGGCTGTAGCCGGCGACGCCAGCAGCCGCGCCTTGTGTGTAGCAATCGTGTACTCCATGACGGCGATATGGCCGGGGTCGGGCGAGCCCACCGGCACGGCGGTGAACAGGAAGCTGCGTGACTTTTCCTCCCATTCGATAAAGCCGGTCGGAACGATGCCCGTCAGGCGGATTGCCTGGCAGACGGCCTTGGTACGGTCGAGCAGGGCCCATTGAGCCTGCTCATCGTTCTGCCCCACGGCGTAGCGTCCACCAGGACCCCAGGTCAGCGTCACCGGGTCGAGGCTGCCCAGGCAATCCGGCGCCATCGCGGCCGGGGCCTGTTTTGCGTCGGTGCGAACTATATACAGGCTGCGCCTGGGCGCGGGTGGCGCAGCGGGAACTTGCTGTGCCGGGCCGATGATCGCAGACTCGCTGGCGGGCGGGGGTGTGCCGGGGTGGAGCAGTGCGCCAACCGCAAGGGTGTCGGCATCGAGCCAGGCAACCCCGGCCTTGTCGCAGTGGCCGTCGATGGTGGCGATGACCGTCGCGGGCGCTGAGCTGTGCGTATCGCGCAGCCAGATTTGCAGTTTGTCGCCGCCGGCCGCGGCTATCGCCAGACGCCTGGCGTCGCGGCTGATCGCCATATCCAGGATGGCGCCACCCTGCACCGTCTGCGCATCAGCTACGACTCGCGAATTGCTGAAGTCTTCGCCATACCAGGCCAGCATCGTGACGCGCCCGCGCCGTGTGCCCAGCAAAGCGACCGCTTTGTTGCCCAGCCACAGCGGCGCCCACGGCCCCAGCAAACTGAAATCCTTGATGCTCACCATCGCCTCAACGTGTACGTTGCGTGCCGGCGCAAAGGGGACGTTCGGTATCTCCGGCGGTGGGGGCGCTTTGGGCGCGACCGCGGTGGAGGCGGGCGGTAGCGCCTCGAAATAATTGTTGGCGATCTGCGCCGCGGCGGCTGCCGCCGCCAGAACGACCATCGCGGCCGCGGCTGGAACAGACCTCATCATGCAAAAAAGGCTATTCTAAACCGGGATGCTGGAAAACGTGGGCATCATATCTGCCCACCACAGAAAGGATTGGACCTGTGACCTTCAAGGCTCGCATGTTGGCTGTCGTTGCGGTGCTCGTGCTGCTGAGCGCAGGCGCGTTTGCCATGGGATGGCATAGGATCGGCACTGCTTTCGGCGCAAGTGCCGCCGCCGTTGTAGCCGCATATTATTTTCTGATCTTCAGGCCCGCCCGGATTCCCGCCGATTCTTTGCTGCGGCTGCGCCTGTCGGGCCGCCTCTCCGAGCATTCGGTCGGCTCGCTGATCGATCGCCTGATGGGGCGCGAGTTCGTCACGATGCATTATCTGCGCGACGCGCTGGGCCACGCCGCCGCCGACCCGGCGCTGGCGGCCGTGATGGTCCAGGTCGGGGGTGTGAGCTGCGGCATGGCTTGCGCCCAGGAGTTGCACGATCTGCTGGCCGCGGTCGGACGCAGCGGCAAACGCACGATTGCCGTGCTAGAGGCCGAAGCCACCGAGCCGCTGGACTACCTGATCGCGGCGGGCGCGCACGAAATCATCGCCAATCCGGACACGGCGCTGATGATGCTGGGGTTGAGCGCCGGTGGGCTGTTCCTTAAACGCGCTCTCGCCAGGGTGCATATCGGTGCGCAGAGCCTGCAATGGAAGGAGTACAAGGGGGCAGGGGAGATCACCAGCCGCGAACACATGTCGCCCCAGGTGCGCGAAAGCCTGGAGGCGTTGGTGCGCGATTGGCAGCGCGTGCTGGTCGATTACGTCGCGCGGGCGCGCGGGTTTGACGCCGCGCGCGCCGGTGAGCTGCTCAACGGCGGCTTTCTGAGCGCGCGCGCCGCGCAGCAGGCCGGACTGATCGATCGGCTGGGCCACGCACAGGATGTTCTGGCGGAGTTTGAGCCGCAGGAACGGGCCGAAGAGCTGATGCCGTTGCTCAGGCGCCTGATGCGCGCGGGGCGCTGGCGCGAGCGGGAAAAACCCCGCCACACCAACCGGGTCATCGAGCTCTATCGCTACTTGCGGCGTACAGCCTATTTGGAAGACAAGGGGCACCGGCCGCGTATCGGGTTGGTTTACGGCCTGGGCCCGGTGATTGCCGGTGAGTCGCCCCGCGGCGGCGAATTCATCAGCGGCCAGCAAACCGCCGCCGAATTGATGCAGGCCGCGCGCGATCCGCGCGTGCGCGCCGTGCTCTTCCGCGTCAATTCGCCGGGCGGTTCCGCGCTCGGCTCCGACCTGGTCTGGCGCGCGGTCACCGAAGTGCGCCGGCGCGGCAAGCCGGTGGTAGTGTCGATGGGCGATGTGGCGGGCTCGGGCGGCTATTACGTGTCGATGGCGGCAGATGCGATTGTCGCCCAGCCCTCCACGCTCACCGGCTCGATCGGCGTGGTCTACACAAAGTTCAATCTCGCCGACTTGCTGGACAGAGTTGGAATCAATGTGGATTACGCCAAGACCTCGCCCTCCGCCGACGCGCTCTCGCTCAGCCGCGCGATGACCGAGCAGGAACTGGAACAGCTAAACCAGGTGATGGGCGAGCTGTATGGGAATTTCTGCGCCAAGGTGAGCGAGGGACGCAAGCTTGATCCGGCGCAGACCGAAGCCGTTGCGCGCGGCCGGGTATGGAGCGGCGCGGCGGCCGCCGCCAACGGCCTGGTGGACGAGTTGGGCGGGATGGCGCGCGCGGTGGAGGTGGCGCGCGAAAAAGCCCGCCTGGCTCCCGGCCAGGAGCATGAACTGGCGCTGTACTCCGGTCTGCGCGGAGTGCTGAACTTGCGCCCGGCGCTGACGCCGTCGGCGCAGCCCGTATGGTGGGTGGCGGCGTTGGCACGGCTCACCGGATGGCCCGAACAGTGGCTGCCGGCGCTGGCGAAAGTGGTTCTGGGGGGCGGCATTTCACTGCTCTCCCCGTGGCCCTGAAGCCGCAGCCCCGCATGTGCTGTGCTCGCGTAGCAATTGCGCTTCCTTGCCCAACAGCCCGATGAAAGCCATCAGGGCATCGGGGCATGCAGCGACCCGGCCTCACCGGAATTGTGCTCCGGCCAGCTCGGCATCACGCCCACCGCGCGCAGCGCCGCATCGAAGTGCTGCGCGGCTTCGGTATCCAGACCGTGCATCAGCGCCGCCTGGCCCATCACCTCCTGCGTCTCGGCGGCGCTGGTATCCTCGCCGCGGGCCTTGGCCAGGGCGATTTGCTGATCGACATAGGCCGCTTTGACCTTGCCTTCGTGCGAATCCGGATTCATCCCTACCCCTGCCGGTGGAAACTGCGCCGGGTCATTGGGGTTAACCACTGGCGCAGTGGTGGTTGTAGTAGTGGTGGTTTGGGTGGTGGTCACGCTCGGCGTGTAAACTTCCGTTGTCTGAGCCAGGCCCGGTGCCGGCCTCAGAGCAAGCGCGGCGGCGATCGTCAGGCCGGCGATCGCACCCATCGGAGAAGCAAACTTCATGCGTTTCACCTCCAGTCATTGGAGTGACTGGCGGTAAACGGGAAGCAAGGGCCATGCCCCGGCGATTCCCCGCATTTCCCTGCACGCCGCATGCGATGCAGGCGCTGCACCGCGCAAAAATTTCAGATTACAGCGGCAACCGCTGATTGCGCCCGGCGCGCATCGCTGGCGGCAATCGCACGAGGGCCGATGATTCAGAGAGCGGCTTGGGCGTCGGGCGCGGCGGTGCGGGCGATGACCTGATGCTCGGGCGGTACCAGCTTCTTGAGCTCCGGCATCACCTCGCGCGCAAACAGGCGCATGTTGCGCTCGGCCAGCTCATAGGGCATCGCGCCATAGCTGAAGACGGCAGTGAAGGCCTCGGCCCCGGTGCGTTTGCGGAACTCCACAATCCGCTCGTAGCACTGCTCAGGGGTGCCGAAGATTTGCAGGCTCAGGAAGAACTCGGTCATCTTGTCGACCGTTTCGGGAGTCGCGTGGCGGCCAACCGTTTTGTAGGATTCATAACCTCTTAGTTTGCTGAGGTAGTCGTCCAGCAGTTCGTAATGCCGCAGGATCGACTGGTAGTAGGCGCCGATATACTTGCGGGCGCCTTCGCGCGCCGCCTCGGGATCCTTGTCGCAGAACACCCATCCGGCCAGCACCGGCGGCGGCGGTTCGGCGCGATTGGCTTCGCGATAGGTGCGGTTGTAGGTCTCGAGGTCGGCGCTGACCTGGTCCCAGGGCTTTTGCGGGATGATCAACAATCCCACCCCAAGCTGCGCCATGATCGGCATCGATTCGGGCGACACCGCCGCCGCATAGGTGCGGCCCCGAAACGATTTGAAGGGAGCGGGCCGGATGTTGCGCCGCTCCTGCTTGATTATTTTGCCGTCAAACTCGCAGTAGCCGCGTTCCAGTCCTTCCAGGATCATGCGGCCGAATTCCACGAACATGTCGCGGCTGTTGTTCTGATCGATGCCGAACCCGCCGAACTCGACCCGCGCCACGCCACGTCCGATTCCCAGGATCAACCGCCCGTTGGACATGTGGTCGAGCATCGAGACCTGCTCGGCGACCCGCATCGGATGATGCCAGGGCAGCACCACCACCATCGAGCCCAGCCGGATGCGCTGGGTGCGTCCCGCAAAGTAGGTCAGGTACTGGAGCACGTCGGGGCACATCGTGTAGTCGGTGAAATGGTGCTCCACGCCCCACAGCGAATCGAAGCCCAGCGGCTCGGCCAGGTCGCCCAGATGCAGCTCGTTGCGATACACCTCGCGGTCGGTGCGTCCCTCGCCCTGACCCTGAAAGATTACCGTGGTTCCTACATGCATTGGGAAATCCTCTTGCTTGCGATGTTTCGCGGCGCACCGGCGCCTCAACACGTCGGCACCCTCCTAACTACCGTAAACGGCGCAAAACGGAAACGGGGCGCTCAGCGGCCCTTGGTGGGCGGGAGGCCGATACCGCGCAGGAATTCGCTGCGCGCCGCCTGCGGATCCTTCGCGACCGCGGCGTTGTAGGCGCCCATCAGGGTGCGCGCGTCTTCGGAGATGATCACGCCTGCCATCTCGTTGCGTTCCACATAAAGGCCGGTCTCCAAATCGCGGTCGGCGCCCAGATACACCGCGCGCTTGATGGCGGCGATCGAGCGCGGCGGGCGCTGGGCCAGCGTCTGCGCCCATTCAAGCGCGGTCGGCATGAGCTGGTCGGGCGGCACGACGCGATTGACCATGCCAAGCCGACCGGCCTCGGCGGGGCTGTATGCGGTGCCGAACAGCAGCGCCTCCAGCGCCGCACCGCGCCCGATCAATCGCGTCAGGCGCTGCGTGCCGCCGCCGCCCGGCAGCAGGCCGAGCAGAATCTCGATCAAGCCGATCTGATACGGTCCGTCGGCGGCGATTCGGAAGTCGCAGGCCAGCGCCAGTTCGTAGCCGCCGCCCATGCAGTCGCCGTTGATCGCCGCGATCACTGCCTGCGGCAGCAGCATCAAGCGGTTGAGTGTGCGATGCGACGCGGCGAAAAACCGCGGCATCACTTGCGCGCATTCCGCGGGGTCGGCGGCGGACGCGGCCAGTTCGTCGACGCTGTAGTGGGTTATGAATTTGCCTTCGACGGCGCCGGTAATGATCAGCACCCGCGTGGCGTCGTCGCCCTCAAGCTTGCCGATCAATCCGACCAGTTCGCGGCTTAGCGGACCGGTCATGTAATTCATCGGCGGATTGTTGATCTTCCAGATCTGAATGGGGCCGCGCTGCTCGACTTCGAAATATTGCATGGCTGTCCTCCCGCGTTGGATCGCGTGCTTATTACTCCCTCGCGGGGCCAATCGGAATACTGCGACGGTGCGCCTTGGGGTACTATCGAGGCGATGATTGGACTCAGGGAACAGGCGGTTCGCGGCGCGCGCTCCATCGCCGAGGCGCGCGCCCGGCATCGATGGCACATTGCGCAACGTTATAACCCTGCGGTCGATTGCCTGGACCGCAACGCCGACCGCGCGCAGCGCGCGGCGCTGCTTTACGAGGACGGCGGCGGCCGCGTCGTGCGTTACAGCTTCGGCCGGATGACTCAAGCGTGTTGCCGCTTTGCCAACGCGCTAGCGGAGCTGGGAATCGGGCGCGGCGACGTGGTCGCGGTCGCGGCCGGACAGCGGCCCGAGACCGCCATCGCGCACATGGCCATCTACCGGCTCGGCGCGGTGGCGCTGCCGCTGTCGCGGCTGCTGGGCGATGACGCGATGCGCTATCGGCTGGAGCACAGCGGCGCCCGTGCGTTCATCGCGGAAGCGGAGATCATCGAGCGCGTCGAGCCGATG
>Ga0070740_10001796_pt1 | contig 27650 bp, 27 predicted proteins | sample Coa_R2_FD_67286 | JGI IMG/M metagenome (GOLD analysis project Ga0070740, IMG submission 67286) | Surface soil microbial communities from Centralia Pennsylvania, which are recovering from an underground coalmine fire - Coalmine... | ecosystem: Environmental > Terrestrial > Soil > Unclassified ...
CCACACACAACACCAGCGCCCGCTCCGGCGGGTCCAGATACAGGCCGACGATGTCGGCCAGTTTGCGGTCGAACTCGGGGTCGGTGCTGAACTTAAAGCTCTCCACCCGATGGGGTTCCAGCCCGTACTTGCGCCAGATGCGGTGGACACTGGCCCGCGACAGCCCGACCTCCCTGGCCAGGCACCGGGTGCTCCAATGTGTCGCGGCCGCGGGCTTGCGCAGTGTCGCGCTCAGCACCGCCTTCTCCGTGGCCGCAGTAATCTGGCGCGGCCGGCCCGCGAGCGGCAGTGTACGCAGCCCGGCCACTCCCGCCTCGCGGTAGCGCCGCCGCCACAGACAAAGTGTTCGCTCGGTCAACCCCAAGCCTGGCCGCCAGCGCGCGTATGCTCTCGCCGGCCGCGCTGCCCAGCACGATGCGCGCGCGCGGCCAGCGCCCGCGGGATGCTATGCGTGCGCAACCACGCCTCCAGGTGCTTGCGGTCTGCCGGCCTCACTTCCACTCCACCTGCTCTTACGCCCATGCCGCATAGACCAACAAACCCATATTTAATTCAGAGACGGGACACTAGGAGACCGTATCGTCCTTCTCGATCGCTTCGCGGATTGCCTTCAGGATGGGCGCACGGACGCGGAGCTTGGAGGCCGCGTAGACGTCCATATTGAGCTGTGCGAGGGTCGCGGCGGTTTTCCTTGCCTCCGGCAGAAGTTCCGCCGCCGGCACGGCCTTGTCAAGGAAGCCTGCCGTGACGGCATCCTCGGGGCCGAAGACTTCCGAGAACGTGACGGCGCGGTTCAAGTATGCGGGAATCAGGCGCTGCCGGCAGATCTCGATTCCGAAATGCGGCATCGTGATTCCGATGGCGACTTCGTTGGCGCCGATTCGATACGGTCCGAGCGCGCCGATCCTGAAATCGGCCGCGAGCACGAGAAACACACCCATCGCAATCGCGTGCCCGGAGCATCCGATCACGATCGGGGTGGGAAATGAGAGCATCCTCTCCGCGAGTTCGAATCCCATCCTGACCATCCGATTCGCTTCAGAGCCGCCTGCGCGCAGGACGGGAAGATCGAATCCGGCCGAGAAGACCCCGGGTCTGCCCGTTATCACCACGGTAGCGCGGTCGCGCCCGGCGCGATCCAGCGCTTCGTTGATCGCCGAGAGCATCGCGATCGACATGACGTTGACCTTGCCGTCGTCGATGCTGACGTGGGCGATTGAATCCTCGAGCTGGTAGTTCACAAGGCTGCTTTTCATGGTGTTTCCTTTCCTTTTTGGCTTGATGCGCGCGGGGTGGACGGCTTCAATTCCGCGATCCGCAGCGTCACCGTGCACAAAGCGCAGAGCTTTTCGGCTCCGCGATCATCTCCGAATATCTCGACTGCGGCGATGCAGATGACGCCGCCGGTCTTGAGGGTGCGAGCTCTCGCCACGATCACTTCGCCGGCGGCGGGAGCGATGAAGCTCGCGTGAAGATCCACCGTGACAATCGCGCGTCGTTCGGGGAGTGCGGCCGCTACCGCCGCACCGGCCGCATGATCGGCAAGTCCGGTGATTACGCCGCCGTGGAATGTTCCGCCCAGGTTCAGAAGGTGCGGCCGCTTTTCGAGGCGCATCTCGACCAGGCCGGGTTCGACGCGCACGACGCGAGTGCCGGCGGCGCTGGTGTACCCCGAGCGGCTGGTCGCGAGCTCCACAAGCTCACGCGCCGTCATCGCAGCTCTCCGGATCGCACGGCGGTGTCGGTCGGCATCGTCGCGAGTCTCATCGCAGAGCACTACATCGGGTCTTCAAACCGGGCAAATTGAAACTCACGATAGCTTGCATCGGCGAAACCTATTGTCGTGCATGTCGCTCACTCCCTGACGATCACGAGCTTGTCGGGCGGGTCGGAAAGCGCCTCGGCGGCATCGCGCCATTGCACCACGCGGCTTGTCACCTGTTCGGGCGCGATCTTGCGCATCGCGGCAAGATGGAGGACTTCGGGGAGCACGGCGCGGGAATTGACGCGGCCGGTCACGAACGTGATTCCCGCGATATACATGTCGAACAGGGGCAGCGGCGTGGTCTTGCCCGGGAAGATCCCGATGTCGGTGCATACGCCGCCCGGTTCCGTCGAGCGGAGCGCGAAGGACAATCCGTCGATACTTGCGCCTGCGCTGACGGTGATTGGGAAGCGGCCGGGACGGCGGTCCGGGGTGAACTCCTGGACGCGCGCTCCAAGCCTTTCGGCAAGCGCGAGGCGGCGCGGCTCGGTGTCGAAATAGGTGACCTGCGAGGCGCCGCAGGCCGCGGCAATCTGCACGGCGTAAAGCCCGATGCTGCCGCCGCCGACGATCATGACGGGCGCGGCGGGGCGCGAGTTTAGATGGGGGGCGACGGTGCGCCAGGCGTCCGCGACGTTGTCGGAGATGGAGGCGATATCGGCGGGCCGAAGCGCATCCGGCGGTTTGACCAGCATCCCGCTTGCGAAGGGCACTTTGAGCACGTCGGAGAGCGCGCCGCCCCAGTTTCCGCCGCGCGCGCCAATCCCGTACATCGCGGTGCCCCGGATTTTTTCGCAATTGCCGGTCAGTCCCTTTCGGCATCGAACGCATCCCCCGCAGCAGATCTGAAAAGATGGGATGACGAGATCGCCCGGCTTGAACGAACCTGCGTCTTCGCTGACTTCGAGAACGCGTCCGACGCATTCGTGGCCCAGCGGGAAATCGCCGCCGAAGAACTTCATCCTGCCGCGCAGCAGGAGCACGTCCAGGTCGCAGGTCGCGACGGCGAGAGGCTCGATAAGGGCCTGGTCGGGACCGTCGATAGCGGGGCGGGGCGCTTCGCGCCATTCCAACGCTCCCGGTCCGACAAAGGTAAGCGATCGCATAGGCGGTGCTCCTTTCAGATGGGTTCGACGGACTTATACCGTCGTGACCGATCGCAGGCATCGCTTGCGGATGCACATGTGCCGGGCAAAAATGCAGGCGATGCGATGGGACGATCTGCGGTTTTTTCTGGCCGTCGCGCGGGGCGGGAGTTTTGGCGCGGCCGCGCGCGAGCTGGGCGTGGATCACACGACGGTGGGAAGGAGGATTCGCGCCCTGCAGCGGCGCCTGGGCGCCGCGCTGTTCCATCGCGCTCCCTCGGGTCTCGAGCTGACTTCGGCGGGCGAATCGATGCGGGCGGCGTGCGAGCGGATCGAATCCGCCACCATCGAACTCGAGCGCCAGTTGGCGGGCAGGGACAAGACGCCGGCGGGACTGGTGCGAATCACCGCGACGGAGACTTTTTCCGCCCGGTTCGTGATCCCGGCGCTGGCCGCTCTTCGCAGGCGCCATCCCGAACTCGAGTTCGAAGTGCTTCCCGACTATCGGCGCCTCGATCTGAGCCGACAGCAGGCGGACATCGCGCTGCGCAACGTGCGGCCCGCGGAAGCCGGCCTCGTGTGCCGGCGCATCGCGGAGTTCGGATTCTCGCTGTACGCGTCGCGCACCTATCTGAGACGCCATCCGCCTCCGCCCGAAGGCGGCGGTCTGGTCGGGCACGATCTGATCGCATGGAGTTACATCCTTCCTTCGACGAAGGATCAGTTCAGGGGCGTAGCGGTTGACGGCGCGCGGATCGCTTTGCGCAGCAACAGCACGAACGCGCTGCTTCACGCCGCGATAAACGGCCTCGGCATCGCGCCGCTCCCATGCTATCTCGGCGACGAGCACGAGGAACTGGAGAGGATCTGGCCCAAGGCGCCTCCGGCGATGGAGACGCTGTGGATGATCTATCACGAGGATCTGCGGCGGACGGCGCGGGTGCGGCTGGTGGCGGACGCGCTGGTGCAGGCGTTTGCCAGGGAGCGGCGGCTGCTGCGGGGCGATACGGCGCGATCGGGCGGCTAGAGAGGAATGCGCCAGTTGCAGTCCTGAAAGGCCTGCACGAGCCGCGACAACGTCGCGTCGGCATCTTTGCGCCACACGATCGCGATCTCGCGGGTCAGTTTAACCCCGCGCACCGGCAGCATCCGGACTCCCGGATGGCTGAATGAATTCGGCATCAGGCAGTGTCCGATGCCTGCGGCAACGAGCTGGAGCGCGGTCATGTCGGAGGCGGTGCGATTCACGACGCGCGGACGGGAATGGAATTTCTCGAGCAGGCGGCGAGCGTGCTCGAGATGCTCGCAATGGGTCCGGACTATCAACGGTTCACCGTCCACATCGTTGACGTTCAGCGGAGCGCGGCGGGAGAGGGGATGGTTCTCAAACACCGCGAGCGTCTGACAATCGCGAAACAGCACATGGTGGTCCAGTCCGGTAGCGGTGGCGGATGGCGCGATGGTGACGGCGGCGGACAAACGTCCCGCCAATAGCCATCGCTGGAGTTCGTTCGCGCCGGCGGTGAGCAGTTCGAGGTCAAGGCGGTTGCGGCCGGCGAATCCTCCGGTGATTTGCGCGATGGCAAACACGGGCAGGGTGTTGAGGAGTCCCAGCTTGAGGCGGCGGACGCGGGTGTCCCTTCGGGTCTCGGCCGCGGCGGCGTTGACTTCGTGAAGGATGACGCGGGCGCGGGCGAGCAGGCGTTCGCCTTCCCACGTGAGCCGGGCGCGCGCTTTGCCGCGTTCGAAGAGCTTCACTCCGAGTTCATCTTCGAGCTTTCGGATCGACTCGGACAGGGCGGGCTGCGAGATGAAGCATCGTTCGGCGGCCCTGGTGAAGCTGCCGGTGTCGGCCACGGCGGCGAAGCAGCGGATCTGGCGGATCTCCATCTATAGGCATCTCCGATGGGTCTCATCCGAACAAACGATTTTGCCTATGTCAATCGGCGAGTTAAGTTGCCGCAGCGAGGAGGGAAGCCACATGCAGCACGACAAGCAAGTGGAGATCATCAAGACGCTAATGGGTCATCTGGACGCCCGCACCACCATGGATTGGGGTGCCATTCGCATCAACGACGCATCCGTGTACGCCTCGGCGGAGAGGATGGAGCGGGAGCGCGCGGCGATCTTTCGCGAGTTTCCGCTGGTGGCGGCGCTGAGCGCGGATCTGCCGCGGCCGGGACACTACGTTGCGGGGGAGACGGCGGGGGTGCCGACGATGGTGGTGAGGGGGCGCGACGGAATCGCAAGGGCGTTCCTCGACGCGTGCCGCCATCGCGGAAGCCGCCTCACGTCCGATTGCCGCGGACAAACCGATGGTTTCAGGTGTCCGTTCCACAATTGGACCTACGATTTGGAGGGGCGGCTGAGGGGTGTTCCACGCTCGCACAGCTTCGGCGCGTTCGACCGCGAGGAGCGCGGACTGCTCCCGCTCCCGGTGGCAGAGAAATACGGGCTGATATGGATACGGCTTGCGCCCGGCCGCCCGTTCGACATCGACGAACATCTCGCCGGCCTGGGACCGGAGCTCGAGGGGTGGAAGTTGTGGGACGTGCATCCATTCGACGCGAAGGCGGGACGGCGGAAGATGAACTGGAAGCTCGCGATCGACACTTTCGGCGAGACCTACCATTTCGAGTTCCTGCATCGGAATACGCTGGACGCCTGGTATCACAGCAACGTGCTTCACTACGACATTTTCGGAAACAACCACAGGATGGTGTTCGCGGCGCGCTCGATCGATGAGCTCCGGAACAGGCCGGAGAGCGAATGGAAGCTCAGGCCGCACGCCACGATCGCCTATTATCTGTTTCCGAACACCCAGCTTCTGCTCTCGCGGGGGCACGTGGATGTCTACCGAATCTTTCCCGGCGAACGGCCCGATAGCTGTGTGGTCCATCAGGCGGTGTATCTCGATCGCGAGCCGCGCGCGCAGAAGGAGCGCGAGACTGCGCGGCGAATCCTCGAGGACCTTGAGGATGTCATCCAGCGCGAGGATTTCGGCGTGGCCGAGTCCGCGCAGGCCGCGCTGGGATCGGGGATGATGAGGTCGGTAATCCACGGGCGCAACGAGCCCGCGCTGCATCATTACCATGAGAGCTTTGCGCGCGCGCTTCGGCGCCACGGCGAGCGCGGACCGGCGCAGCCGACGGGTGCGGATGCGAAGGGGAGCAGGTAAGGCGGGACTATTGCCGCGGCGGCGGGGGCTGCCGGTCCCGGTCGCGGGAGTCGACGAGATCCTCGAGCGTCGCTTCCACCACGCCGCCTTCGTTGTCGAGCTGGATAGTGACAGTTTGCTTGAGGATGTTCTGGCGGATTACCTTGCCGTCGCCCTTTACCGACTGGACGCGCTTACCCTGATTGGGGAGGCTGCGTTTGAGTTCAACGTAGGTTGCGTACTCATACCTGAGGCAGCATTTCAGGCGGCCGCACATGCCGGCGAGGCGCGACGGATTGAGGGCGAGGCCCTGCTCGCGCGCCATCTTGACCGTTACCGCGTCGAAGTCGCGCAGCCACGACGAGCAGCAAAGCTCGCGGCCGCAGGGCCCGACTCCGCCGGTGACCTTGGTTTCGTCGCGGGCGCCGATTTGCTTCATCTCGACCCGCACGCGGAGGGTATTGGCGAGGTCGCGGACGAGTTCGCGGAAATCCACCCGGCCTTCGGCGATGAAGTAGAATATTACCTTGCGGCTGTCGAAGGTGTATTCGGCGTTTACCAGCTTCATCGGCAGGCGCCGTTCGCGGATCCGTTCGACGCACAGGCGGCGGGCCCGCTCCTCCTGCAGGAGGTTGTCCTCCTCGATGTCGAGATCGACGGACGACGCGACGCGGCGGACGCGCTTGAGACTCGACAGGTCGAGAGAGGGGGCGGCCTCGTGAGGTTCGATCACGACGGTGCCGATACGCTCTCCGATTTCCGATTCGACAAGCACACGGTCGCCGCGGCGCAGGTCGAGATCTCCGGCGAGGTAATTGTAGAGATGGCCGCTTGGCTGGAAGGAGATGGCGGCCACTTTGGGAAGTGGCCCGTTTCCTTCGAAAGGATCGACTTCGCCCGCCACCTAATCTCCTCGCAAAGCCGCCGCGGCGTTCATCCAGTATTGCTCGGCCTGCAGCCGCGGATTCGCCATCGCATCCACGGCATTGCGGGCTCTCAGCGCGCCGTCCATGCAGGTCAGGACGGCATCGAGGGGCATAGCGCCCGCAAGCTCGGCGACCCCTCTCGGATATCCGGCGCTGTCTGAGCCGAGCAGCTTGTAGCATAGCACTTCTTCGAGCAGACGCGAGATCAGCTCGAAGTTCTCGGCCGCCTCGTCGCGATTGCCGAAGAATTCCTGGGCGATGCGCTGTGCGGCGACGAAGTCGACGCTTCGTGCGCCGAGAAGCGTATCGATGAGCGCTTCGATTTCCGATTCTTCGGACTGCGCGAGGGCAAGCGCCCGGGCAGCGCTGCCCCGGGCAAGCCGCGCCGCGGATGCCCGGCGGGCCTCATCGGCCACTCCGGCATCGGCGACAATCGCCTCCAGGTCCGGGACCGGGAGCGAGCCAAACCTCACGGGACGCATCCGCGACCTTACGGTGTCGAGCAGCGCGCGCTCGGCGGATGCGACCATGAAGATAATCGAATGTCCGGGCGGCTCCTCCAGTGTCTTGAGGAGTGCGTTCTGAGCCGGGATGTTTAGCGTCTCGGCATCATCGATGATCGCGACGCGAAGCGGGGAGCGGGTCGGTTTGAGCCCGAGCCACGCGATAAGCTCGCGAACCTGATCGATCAGGACGTCGGTGCGATTTGCCGCGCGTTCGATCCGTTTGAAATCCGGATGCACTCCGGAGGCGATTTGGATGCAGGCCGCGCAGCATTCGCATCGCGGACTCTCCTGCGCGCCTGTCCGTCTGCGCCCGGAGGATGCAACGGTCGCGGCCGCGCGCACTGCGCATCGCGCAAGACCGCAGCAGAAGTCGGCGCCCCCCGCTCGTTCGCACAGCAGTCCATGAGCAAGCGCGGTGGCGGTCATCGACTTGCCAACTCCCCGCGGTCCCGTGAAGAGATAGGCATGGGAAGGCCGACGGCGCAGTTCGGCAAGGAGGCGTTCGGCGAGTTCGCGATGGGCGCGCAGGACGGTCAGAGGCATCGGCGTTTGATGAGATCGTTCACGGCGGCGAGGATATCGGCGCTGACGGCTTCCAGAGGCCTGGAGGCATCGACAACCCGAACGCGATCGGGCTCGGCGCGGGCGATTTCAAGAAAACCGTCGCGCACGCGGCGATGGAACTCCTGGGCTTCGCCCTCGAAGCGGTCGGGACCGCGGACCGCGCCCTTGACCCGGGCGCGCGTGCGCTCGAGTCCGGTTTCGACGGGTACGTCGAGCACAAGCGTCAGGTCCGGCTTCATCGCGTCGCTGGCGAGGCGGTTAAGGTCCGCTAGCAGCTTGAGGTCGAAGCCGCGTCCGTAGCCCTGGTAGGCGGTTGTCGAGTCGGAATAGCGGTCGGAGATGACGATATCGCCGGCGACCACGGATGGTTTGAGCTTTTCGCGGACGTGCTGCGCGCGGTCGGCGAGCACCAGGAGCAGCTCCGCGGCCACATCGAGCGACACCGCAGGGTCGAGGAAGATCGCGCGGATCGCCTCGCCGGCGCGGGTGCCGCCCGGTTCGTGGGTCACGACTACGCGGCGGCCCTGACCGCGGAGTGCATCGCCGAGGATCGCGGCCTGGGTCGTTTTGCCGGAACCCTCGACGCCTTCAAGAGTGATGAAAAGACCTGGCATTACCCGCCAAGATACCAGCGCATCAGTTGCGGCTGAAAGAGCGCATAGAAGCCGGCCGCAAGGGAAAGGAAAGGCCCGAAGGGAACCTCGGTGCGCAGGATTGAGACGTCGGTTTCGGGAAGATCGGCGGACGGATCGCCCACAGGCTCTGCCGCTTGGCGTCCGCTGAACGCCATCGCGAGTCCCCCGACCGCACCCATCATCGAACCGAAAAACAGGGTGAAGATCACGCCGGGCCATCCGACGAACGCGCCGATCATCGCGAGCAGCCACACGTCGCCCATCCCGACGCCTTCGCGGCCGCGCACCATTTCATAGAGATAGCCGACGATGAACAGGACACCGGCGCCCAGCACTATTCCCGCAAGCGAGCCTGGAAGCCCGACTTCGTCCGGCATCAAAAGCCATGCGCTGGCGATTCCAATGGCCGTGCCGGGAAACGTGATGAGATTCGGGATGATTCGCCAGTCGTAGTCAATGATCGCGATCGTGAAGAGCGCGGCACAGAACACGAACCTCGCAATCGCACTGCCCAAGGGGAAGTCGAGGTAGAGGTAGAGCGCGGCGACGGCGAGGCCGAGCTCGGCCAGGAAGTTGCGAAAGCGGATCGGCGCGCCGCACATCACGCATCGCCCGCGAAGCCCGATGTAGGCGAGGATGGGCAGATTGGTCCATATCGGCAGCGAACGCTCGCAGCTTTCGCAGAACGAGCGTGGACCGACGATCGAAATCTCGCGGGGGAGCCGGTAGGCGACGACGGTCACGAAGCTCCCGGTGACCGCACCGATCAGGAAGGCGAAGGCACCGCCGATTCCGGCCGGCAAGTCCATCGTGCCCGCTCAGGCTGCTCCCACGACGCTGACGACCACGGTGCGTTCGCGCGGCCCGTCCCACTCCGCCAGCATCACCCCCTGCCATCGGCCAAGCCTGAGCCGGCCTGACGCCACCGGGATATTGATCGACGTGCTCAGCATCACGGACAGGATATGCGCCTGGGAGTTGCCCTCGCCGTGGCGAAAGCCTCCGTTGCGGGGCACGAGGCGTTCGAGATGGGAAATCAGGTCGGTGGTGACGTCGGGATCCCAGTTCTCGGAGATGACGACGGCGCAGGTGGTGTGGGGGACGAAGATGTTGCACAGGCCGCGGTCAATCGAGAGCCCGGCCACGGCGCGGTTCACCTCGCCGGTGATATCAACGAGGGCCGCGCGGGCGGGTGTGCTGACCTTGAGCTCCTTCATCGCGCCTCAAGTGTACGGCTCACGGCGTTTGAGTTCCATCGCCCCTGCCCGGCGGTCAAATGGCCATCGAAATCAGTCATCGCAGGGAGACCAGGGCCGAGGGGTGAGCGCCGGTAGCGAAGAGAATCAAGACTCGCCCGCGCACAGGGTCATCGTCAGATCCCAGGTCGCTTTGACTCCGAGATTTAGATTGTCCACGGACAGCCGCTCATCGACTCCATGCACGCGTTCGCGTTCCCGCTCGTCGAGAACAATCGGCACGAAGCCATAGGCGGGGACGCCTTTTTCGCGCAGGAAGCGCGAGTCGGTGCCGCCGGTGGTCATCCAGGGAACGGCGATCGTGTCGGGGAAGTCCTGCGCGATCACCTTGCGGATCGCGTCCCATGCCTCGCCGCTGGTCGGCGATACGGGTCCGGTGTCGGGTCTCTGGAGAAACTCGATGGAAATTCTGTCGTCGGCCAGCAGGTTGCGGATGCGCCGGAGGAACTGGTCCGCATCGGTCCCCGGCAGAAGGCGGCAATCGAGTCCGGCCTCCGCGATCGAGGGGATGACGTTGACCTTGAGGCTTCCGCTAAGCGTGGTTGGGGAGATGGTGTCGCGCAGCAGCGCCTGCATCGAGTTCGACTTCAATGGTCCTCTCATCGCGATCTCGATCATGAACGGCCATCCGAGATGGCCCAGTTCGAACGATGTCGGGAATGCTTCGCGCGGTGCGATTTCGGAAAGGGCATCGGACATGATCGGGATCAGGCGAATATCGGGCTGTGCCGCGAGCAGGCGCGCGAGCGCATTGATCAGGATCAGGGTGGGATTGTCGGAGCGCGGGATGGACCCGTGGCCGGAGTGTCCGTGCGCGGTCACCTTGAGCCACATCACCCGCTTCTCGGCCACCGAAACTTCAAAGACGTTGCCACGGCTGCCGAAGGGATCAGGTATGGCTATGCCGCCCTCGTTGATCGCGAAGGCGGGATCGAACGCATTCCAGTGATTCGCGGCCATCCACTGCGCGCCGTTGGCTCCGCCCGCCTCCTCGTCCGCATTCACCATCATCACGACCCCGCGTCTTAGGGGAACGTGATTGCGCTTGAGCTCGAGCATCGTCATCAGCGCCATGATTCCATGCGCCTTGTTGTCGATCGCTCCGCGTCCCCATACGTAGCCGTCCGCGAGGTCCGCCGAGAACGGGGGATGCGACCAGTCGGAGGCGACGGCGGGCACCACGTCCACGTGCGAGAGGAGGAGGAACGGTTTGCGGCCGGGAGGGCCGGGCAGCCGGGCGACGAGGCTCATCGCGCCGGGCTTGCTCTCGAAGGTTGCGGTTTCGATGCCCTCGCGGTCGAGGATTCCCTTGAGAAAGCCGATCGCCTGAGCGGTGTTGTCGGGAGGATTGGTCGTGTCGAAGCGCAGGTAGGTGCGGAAGTAGTCGAGCGCCTCCTTGTTTACGGCGCTCCAGTCGGGAGAAGGCGGGGCGGCGATGGAGAAGGAGGGAGCGGCGGCGGCGACTATCGCAATCAGGAGGAGCGCCGCGCGGCGAAGGCGTCCCTGGAGTGGCGGCATCGTGGATTTTTCCTTTCCGATCGCGCCTATTTCTGGCATCGCGGGCAGAAGAAGCTCGCCCGCTGTCCGACGACGACATTTCTTATCGGAGTCCGGCATCGATAGCAGGGTTCTCCTTCGCGTCCGTAGACCTGCAATCGATCGGCGAAGGTGCCGGGGCGGCCTTCGGAATCGCGGTAATTGCGGAATGTGGTGCCGCGTCCATCGATCGCATCGTGAAGCACGATGCGCGTGAAGCGGGCGATTCGAGCGATTTCGTCGGGCTTGACCCGGCCCGCGCGTCGAGTCGGCCGGACGCGCGCACGGAAGAGGATTTCGGATGCGTAGATATTGCCGACACCGGCCACGATTTTCTGATCCATCAGGAGATTTTTTATGGCGACCCTGCGTTCGCGCGCCTGGCCCGCGAGGTATTCAGCGTTGAACTCTGGTGAGAACGGCTCGGGGCCAAGCCCCTTCAACTCGCGCAGGTCGTCCAACTCGCGGCGCGGAACCATCCTGAAGATCCCAAAGCGGCGCGGGTCGTTGAAGACGAGCCGGGATTGATTGTCGAGCTGGAATTCGATGTGGTCGTGTTTGGGGTCGAATTCCGAAGAGTCGAAATCGACATCGCGGCACGTAAGGCTGCCGCTCATCCCGAGATGCGCCACCAGCGCATCGCCCGAGTCGAGCCTGATTATCAGGTACTTGGCGCGGCGATCGATGCCTTCGATGGTTTTTCCGCGCACGCGCGCGCCGAAGTTCGGGATGGCGCGGCGGCGCAGCGGCAATCTGCCGATTCTTGCGGCGACGATGGTTCTGCCGGCGACGCTCCGCAGCAGCATCCGCCGCAGCGATTCGACTTCTGGCAGCTCAGGCATTGCTGTCCGCCGTCGCGGCCCCGAGGTGTCGCGCGAGCCGTACGAAGTCGTCGGTCGCGAGGGTTTCCGCGCGCGCGCCGGGATCGATGGCGGCGCTGCGAAGGGATTCATCGATCTCGCTCGCGTTCATCCCGAGCGCGTGCGACAGGGCGTTGCGCAGGGTTTTTCGGGGCGCGGAGAAGGCAGCGCGAACGGTCGCCAGCACTCTCGGCTCCTCATCTTTCGAGAACGGCGGAATGCGGCGGGGACGGAACACCAGCACTTCCGCATCGACCCTGGGCCGGGGATGAAAATTGCCGGCCGAGACGCGAAAGTGGGATTCGACCTCGAAGTAGAGCGAGGTGAAGACGCTGAGAGCTCCGTAGGCGGGATCGCCCGCGCCGGCGCGAATCCGATCTCCCACCTCCCGCTGGAACATCAGGACCATCAGCGATATGTCCCCGCGCCGTCCGCACAGCGCAGTGAGAATCGCCGCGGCGGAGTTGAAGGGAAGATTGCCAACGAGCTTGACGGGTCGATCCTCGAGCAGCGTCGTGAAGTCCATCTTCAGGAAGTCCGCGTTGATGACACGGACCCTGCGATCGCCGGCAAAATGCTGGGCGAGCCGGTCGGCGAGCTTCGCATCCAGCTCGACCATCGTCAATCGCGCAATCGGATGAGATGCGATTCGTTCGCTCAGGATTCCGAGCCCCGGTCCGATCTCGATCACATGGTCGTCGGCCCGCAGCCGGGCGGCATCGACTATTCGATTCGCGACGGCGGTCTGCACAAGGAAATTCTGCCCTCGCGATTTGGACGGGCGCACTCCAATCGCGTCGAGGGCGGGGCGCGGACGCTGGGGCGTGGTCCGATGAGGGTTTGCGGATCCGGTCTTCACGGCGATGGTCCGTGGCATCATCGATTCGCGCAGGGGTGTTTCATCGGATGCTCAAACCGGCAGATTCGCTTCGGCATCGATCGTCAAGTCGTCGCGCTCTCCGCGCAGCAATCTCCATGATCCCGCCAGCGCGATCATCGCCGCGTTGTCGGTGCAGTAGTGAAACGAGGGCGCGATGACGGGGAAGCCCTCGTCGGCCGCCGCCGCCTTGAGTCTTTCGCGCAGCCGCGAATTGGCGGCAACGCCGCCGGTGAGCGCGATTGTGGCGGCGCCGATCTGCCGCGCGGCGGCGAGCGTCGGAGCGACCAGCATGTCGACGATCGCCTCCTGGAAGGAGGCGGCAAGGTCTTCCATGGCGGTATCCTTCGCGGCCGGCGTGCGCAGGAAGGTTGCCACCGCCGTCTTTACGCCCGAGAAGCTGAAGTCGAGCGGCGCGCGGCGTACGTGTGCGCGCGGAATCTTCACGCGCCTGCGGTTGCCTCGCCGCGCCATCTCGTCGATCACCTTGCCGCCGGGATAGCCGAGGCCCATCAGCTTCGCGACCTTGTCGAAGGCCTCGCCCGCGGCGTCATCGCGGGTGCTTCCGATTCTGCGGTAGCGGCCGAAGTCCTCGACGGTGAAGAGCGCGGTATGTCCGCCCGAGACGACCAGCGCGAGATACGGCATCCGCATCTCGTTCTCGAGCATCGGGGCGAGCAGATGGCCTTCGATATGATTGACGCCGACCATCGGGATTCCGGTTGCCTGAGCGATACCCTTCGCGCACATCAGGCCGACCAGCAGGGAGCCTACGAGACCCGGGCCCCGGGTCACCGCTATTCCTTCAATCTTCTGGAGCGGTACTTCCGCATGCTCGAGAGCGCGGGTCACGACGGGCAGGATTGTGATCACGTGATTGCGCGAGGCGAGTTCGGGCACAATTCCGCCGTACGCGCGATGGATATCGTCCTGATTCGCGACGGTGCTGGAAAGGACTCTTGCAACGCCGGGACGGGAGGTTTCGATCACCGCCGCCGCGGCGTCATCACATGACGATTCGATTCCAAGGATCAGCATCGTGCAGGGTGCGGTTCAATGGAGAATAGTCCGCCCGCGAGCTGCGAGAAAGATTCAGTCGCTGGATGGCGCGGCCTCGGAAGGAGGCGGCGCGGGGGGAGGTTCGGCGGGTGGCGGAGGCGGGGCTTCGGAGGCAGGCGGTCCCATGTCGGCATTGGCCGAAGGAGCGCTTTCGGGAGCCTGGGGAGTCACAGAAGGCGCAAGACGCGTGTAGCCGACTCGCGCCATCAGATTGCCCGGGTTTGCCTGCAGGGCTTGCTGGTAGGCGGCGGCCGCGGCGACGTCGTGTCCGGACTCCTCGTAGGCCAGTCCTTCGAACGCGAGAGTTTCGGAAAGCCATACGGGGTTGCCGCTTCCAAAGCCGATCTCGGCGCGTTTGAGAAACGTCATCGCCTGCGCATAGTTCTTCTCCGCGATATAGGCGCGCCCGAGGTAGAAGTAGGCATAGGGATCGCTGGGATCGACCGACACCGCGCGGGAGAGTTCGCGAATCGCTTCCTCGGGATGGCCGTCAAGCAGGGCGGCGCGCGCCTGATCCGCGATGCGCATCGAAGCGGCTCGCGCGGGATTCTGCTCGCGGCCGATGGCGCCTTCGAGTGGAGAATCGCTGATACGAAGCGATGGCGTCACCGATCCCATCTCAAGAGGGGGCAGCTCCTCCAGCGGGGTGGGCAGAGGCGTAGGCTCCGGGAAAATCTCGGCGGCATACGGCGTCGGAGTGGATGTGGGCGAGGGCGTCGCGCTGGTCTCGCTTCCGGGCTCCGGCGACGGAGTGGGCGTGGGGGTGGCGGTGAGCTCGGCGGCGGGAATCGATTCCTCTTCCAGGTGAACGGGGATGAGATGCGACGCCGACCCCGCGCTCGCCGGAGCGCGGATCAGCAGAAGGGCGGCCGCCGCAAGAATAGGTGCGCGAAGCAGAAGCAAGGACCGCAGGTTAACGTCAGTCGTTGGGATCAGTCAAAGCATCCGGCGGCTCGGGCATCTGATGGTCCGCCGCATGCACCATCCCGGGCTTGTGGAACGGACAGACTTCGGTCGGCTCGGTGCCCCGCGGGAATACGCCCTCGATCGTAACCGGACAATACGGGCTTGCCTTGTAGCCGGTGAGCGGATCGACGCGCTCCGAGACGATTCCCATCGGCACGGTGAAGTCGAGCACCGGGCGCGACGCGGTGGCGGCCTTCATGAAGGTCGTCCATGCGGGCAGCGATGCCTGTGCGCCGGTCAGGCCGAGTTCCTCCTTGGAGTCGAATCCGGTCCAGACCACGGTGAGGAGATTGGGGGTGAAACCGACGAACCATGCATCCTTGGCATCGTTGGTGGTTCCGGTTTTTCCGGCCGCGGGAATCTTGAAGCCCATCTGACGAGCGCCATAGCCAGTGCCGTGATTTACCACCTGCTCGAGCATGAACTGGGTCATGTAGGCGAGTTCGGGAGAGATGACCTGTTCGGCCTTCAGCTCATGGCCCTCGATCACCTTACCGTTCTCGTCCACGACCGCGGTAATCGCATAGGGCGGCACCTTCATTCCGTAATCCGCGATGATCGAGTAGGCGGCCGCGATCTGCATCGGGGAGACCTCGATGCCGCCGAGCACGATGGAGGGGTAGGGGGGCAAATCGCCGAAGCCCATCCGCTTCGCCATCTCCAGCACCCGGTCGAGACCGATCGTGTATGCGATTTTTGAGGTCGCGGCGTTGAGCGATTCCTCGAGGGCGAATTCGAGGGTCACGCGGCCGAAGAACTTGTCCTTGTAGTTGCGGGGCGACCAGCTCATGTTGTCGGCGTACTGCCACGTCCACGGCGAATCGTCCACGTAGCTGGTGGGCAGGAGCTTTTCGGGACCGCCATCGAGAGTTTCCTGGAAGGCGGCCATGTAGGTGATGGGTTTGAAGGCGGAGCCGGGCTGACGTTTGGACTGGGAGACGCGGTTGAACTGGCTTTGGCGATAGTCGCGTCCTCCCACCATCGCGCGGATCTTCCCGCTCTGCGGCTCCAGCGAGATGAGGCATTCCTCGAGGCGCTGGTTTTCCTCCTTGCGCTTGAGGCGCGGGTGCTTGGTTTCGAGGTCGCTCAGGTTGGCGCGGATCGCCTGCTCGGCGAGCTTTTCCATGTGCACGTCCAGGGTGGTGAAGATGCGCAAGCCCTCGGCGGTGAGCACCTCGGGAGGATAGCGATCGGCCAGCTCCTTCTTCACGTAATCAACGAAGTACGGCGCATCGTTGTTCTCGGTGTAAACCTCGCGGGCGTGCAGGGGTTCCGCGACCGCGGTGTCGTACGCGGCCTTGGTGATGTACCCGTCCTGGAGCATCGAGGCGAGCACTTCGTTGCGCCGCTGGCGGGCGGCCTCGGGATGGCGCAGCGGATTAAGGCGGTTGGGCGAGCTGATCATGCCCGCGATCGTCGCCATCTCGCCGATCGTCAGGTCGCGCGGCTCCTTGGAGAAGTAGTATTCAGACGCCTCCCAGACGCCGTAGATCCCTTCCTGTCCGCGCCGGCCGAGGTAGATGTCGTTGATGTAGTTTTCGAGGATCTCGTCCTTGGAATATTTCTGCTCCGCAATATAAGCCATCAGCGCTTCCTTGATCTTGCGCCGATAGCTGCGTTCGCTGCTCAGGAAGAAATTCTTCATCAACTGCTGTGTGAGAGTGGAACCGCCCTGGCGGATGCTGTGGGAGGTTAGATCGACGATGGCGGCCTTGATGATGCGGACGGGATCGACGCCGTGATGTTCATAGAAGCGGTGATCCTCGGCGGCGAGAATCGCGTTGATGAGACCCGGAGGAATCTGGCTGAGCCGCACCAGGCGGCGCTGCTCCCAGCTCCCTTCGAAGATTCCGCTGATCAGCTCGGGCTCCAGCTCCATCGAAAACACGGGCTTGCCGGTCCCGAGATCGCGCATCGACTGGATGGTCTCGTTCTTCGAAAGGGAAAGTTCAAGCAGTTGTCCGCCGAATTCGCGGTACGGATAGGCGAAACTGTGCAGGAAGATGACGAGTTGTCCGGTTTGCGGGTCGATGCTGTATTCGCCGCGGCTGGTGACCTTGCCGGGGTCGGCGCGATGGTAGTTGAGGCGAGCCAGGCGCTCGAAGAATCCCAGGTCCCTGAGGTTCTGGCCGGGGTAGATGATGGTGGAGTCGGAGTAGATGCGCGACGGGATGTTCCATCGCTTTCCCGACATCCGGGTCACAACCTCCTGCTCGAGGGCGTGGTAGAAGGAGAAGAAGTAGTAGAGGCAGGGCGGCAGCAGAAAGAGGACGATCGCGGCCCCGACGAGCAGCAGAATCCTGAGCGCACGCCATAGTGACCATCGGCGGCGCGGTTGAGGCGTTTTCTTTGAAGGCATCGACAAAGAGGGAGCGCGGGCCGGATCAGGCTTCCGGCTTCAGCGCGAAATACAGCGTAGTATCCCCCCGCTTCACCAGCAGCAGGACGATCGTGTTTTTGCCGCTGGTCTTGAGCGCCTGCTGATACGCGCTCACGTTTTTCACCGGAGCGCGGTTCACCTCCAGGATCACATCGCGCTTCTGCAATCCGGCCTCGTCGGCGCGGCTTCCCGGCTCGACGTTCGACACCATCACGCCGCTGTCCGTATCGAGGCCGAGCTGATGAGCGAGGTCGGCGCTCAGGTCCTGCACTCTCAGCCCGAACGAGGAGGGCACCGAGGATTTCGGCCCTTCCTCCGCCGACGCCATCTGGGTCTCGTGCGACTCGGTGATGGCGGCGGTCAGTTCCTTGGTCTGTTTGTCTCGAATCACCTTGAAGGTGACCTTCTTGCCGAGCGGTGTTTCGGCGACGCGCAGAGGAAGCTCGCGGCGATCGGAAATCGGATGCCCGTCGAATTCGACAATGACGTCGCCGCGCTTGACGCCGGCCTGCTCGGCGGGGCTGCCTTTGAGGACCTCGGCGACAAGAGCGCCCTTGGCTTCCTTGAGCTCCATGGTTTCGGCGAGTTCCGGAGTGACCTCCTGGATGTAGACGCCGAGCCATCCACGGACCACCTTGCCGTGCTCGCGAAGCTGAGGAAGCTCGCCCTTGACGAGGTTGATCGGGATGGCGAAGCCGATCCCCATGTTCTGACCGGTGCGGGTGTAGATGGCGGAATTCACGCCGACCACGCCGCCGTTCAGATCGATAAGCGGGCCGCCGGAGTTGCCCGGGTTAATCGATGCATCGGTCTGGATGAACTGGTCGAGGCTGTCGGGCAGGAAGCGGCCCTTGGCGCTGACGATGCCGACGGTGACGGAATGGTCGAACCCGAAGGGATTTCCGATCGCCATCACCGACTGTCCGACCTTGACGTCGGCGGAGTTTCCGAGCGGGGCAACCGGCAGGTCGTTACCCGCGTCGATCTTGAGCAGCGCGACATCGGTCTTGGAGTCGCCTCCGACGACCTTGGCGACGTAGTTGCGGCCGTTCTGCAGAGTGACCGTGACCTTGCGCGGGTTTTCGATCACGTGGTCGTTGGTGAGGATGTAGCCGTCCCTGGAGACGATGAATCCCGAGCCGAGCGAGCGGCCGCGCTGGCGGCCGTAGGGCGAGCCGTACTCGCCCTCCTCGGAGCTTTCGCGCGCGCCTTCAGTGGAGATATTGACGACGGCCGGGCTGAGCTTCTCGGCGAGCTGTACGAAGTCGGGCAGGGTCTGCGCTTTGGCGACGTGGCCCGAGGCGGGGTTGTCGGTCCAGAACTGGATGGCTTGGGCGCGCGCGGCCCCGCTTGCCGACGCTATCGCCATCGCGATGAGCACCGCCAGGGCCGGAACTACTCGAATCAGTTTCGCTGGCATCTGCCAAGAGAAGGCCGGACACTCACCGGGCCGATTGTCTTGCAAGTTCAACGTACTTCATTCGCAGATCGAAGAGAATCGCTTCGATCAGGCCGCCCTCCTCGCGGTCGAGATTGCCCCGGGTCTTCTCCTGCAGCATCCCGATTATATCGATCAACTGCTGCGCGGCGCGAAGATCGCGCGAGCGCTCTCCGGAGACGGGATCGGGAATCTCGCCGAGGGCGGCGAGCGCCTGGGTGGAGAGTCCGACGACGAACGTGGAGAACGTGACCTCGGGCGGATTGTCGGCGCGCCGCGCCTGCTCGCGCGGATGAGCCGGCTCATCGGGTTTCGCCTCGGATGCCTGCGGGGCGGCCGGCTGATCACGAGGCTGGTCGGGTTTGGCTTCTCCCTCCGGCGAGAATCGCCGGCGGTCCTGGACGGTGAACCCCCTGTTCTTCTCTTCGGATTCCATCGCGGTATCCCGCTTTCAACGCGCGCCGGCAGCCATCCGTTCCAGCCGTCGAATCCGCTCTTCGATCGGAGGATGAGTCGAGAACAGGCGCGCGATGCCCTGCGCGCTGAGCGGATTGACGATGAACAGGTGAGCGGTCGCGGGACTTGCGTCCAGCGGCATCCTTTCGTTGGAGGCTTCGAGCTTGCGCAGCGCGTTGGCCAGATAGAGCGGATTGTGCGCGAGCCGCGCCCCGCTCGCATCGGCCTGATACTCGCGCGTGCGCGAGATTGCGAGCTGAATGAGAGTCGCGGCGATCGGCGCGAGGATGCCGATCACGATGAGGCCGACGACTCCGCCGCCCTCGTCTTCATCGCTGCGCCCCATGCCGAAAATCGCGCCCCATCGCACCCACGACGCCAGCATCATGATCGCGCCCGCCAGGGTCGCCGCGATCGAGCTGGTCAGGATGTCGCGATTGAGCACGTGCGAAAGCTCATGGCCGAGCACGCCCTTCAGTTCCTCGCGATCGCAGATCCGGAGGATTCCGCGGGTGACGGCGACCGCGGCGTGCTGAGGATTCCTTCCGGTCGCGAAGGCGTTGGGAGTGTCGGAATCGATGAGGTACAGCCGCGGCATCGGAATTCCCGCCGAATGCGCGAGTTCGTTGACGATCGAATAGAGTTCGGGCGCGCTGCCCGCATCCAGCGGCCGAGCGCCGTAGGCCGCCAGCACGATTCGGTCGGAGAACCAGTAGCTCGCGAAGTTCATTGCCGCCGCGAAGATGAAGGCCATTTCGACGCCGCCACGGCCGCCGAGCAGGCCGCCGATCAGCATCAGCAGACCGGTCATCGCGCCCAGCAGGAACGTGGTTTTGAAAAAATTGCTCATGATTTCAGAGATACACCAGGCAAGTGGCGCCGCAGATTGCGTATTTCGAAGCTACGCCACGCCTTTTTTACAGTCAATGTAACCATTCCATCCCACCCTACCACAGCATCCCAACCTCCCGTCTCCTGGCTTGCCATCGCCTCCCTAGCCATCGAAGGAACAGACGAGACGCGTCCGCACGATGTTCAATACCTCATCGAGGCTAAGCGACGAGATCGGCTCGCCCCGGACCACGGTTACGTCGCCCAACGGAGCCCATCGCGCAGGATCCGTGGGCCCGAAAATCACCACTCCGCGCGCTCCCGAGGCCGAAGCAAGATGGGACACGCCGGAGTCGTTGCCGATAAATCCGGCCGAGCGACGGGCCAGCGCCGCGACCACGGGCAGCTCGAGATCCGAAACCGCAGGGATACGTTCGAGGTGGAATGCCGCGATGATGCCGCTTTCGGCGGGACCGAGCACGGTGAGGGGTCTCGTCGAAGGCGGCATCGCCCGGGCCAGAGCGATGAAGCGGTTGAGGGGCCAGTTTTTGGCCGCGCTTCCGCTTCCGGGGAGAACAAGAAGATATTTCCCCGGGCTCAGCCCCAGGGCTTCGAGCAGGCGGTCGGCGGCTTCCAGATCGTCGGCGTTTGGATCAATCCGAAACTCCAACGCGCCATCAGACGGCTCTCCCAACGATTCCAGGTACAGTCGAGCCACGTGGCCATTGCCGGAAGGGCGAAAAGGATGGAAGAACACGGGGCCGCCTGCGGTGGCGCTGAGCGTTCGCCTGAAGATGGGGTCGTCGGAGGCGAAGAACGAATGAATCACGGCGAACTGTCCGAACCATCCGCGCGCGGCATCGTCGATTGGGCCGTCGCGGAAAAGGGCACTCACTTCGCGGCGGTCGATGGAATGGCCGTCCGCTATTCCCATCCTTCCGATCGCGAGGCGGGCCAGCTCCGCGCGCGCCATCAATTCGAGGCGCGAGGCGGGATTGCGGCGCGCGATTGCGCGAAGCGCCGGGCCAAGGCATACGAGGTCGCCGAGGGCTCCGGGGAAAATCACCAGCGAGCGCATCCGTCAAGACCCGTTATCAGTATACGCCGCCAATGGTCCGATTCCCGTCGGCTCCAAAGGTCGCAAGACGCCGCAATTTACCGCTAGAATTGCCTCATGCCGATCAGCGTTGCCCATTCGCCGCTGGACCTTATCGGACACACACCGGTCGTCCGGCTCAACCGAATTCCCGGACCCGATGATGCCGAAATATGGGCCAAGCTCGAAAACTACAACCCGGGAGGCTCGGTCAAGGACCGCATCTGCCTTGCGATGATCGAGGCGGCGGAAAAGGCGGGGCGGATCAAGCCCGGCGATACCATCGTCGAGCCCACGTCGGGCAACACCGGGATCGGGCTTGCGCTGGTCGCGGCGGTGAAGGGCTACAACCTGATCCTGACGATGCCGGACACGATGAGCGAAGAGCGGCGGTCGCTGCTGGTCGCATACGGGGCCAAGCTCGTGCTCACGCCCGACACGCGCGGGATGCACGGGGCGATCGCGAAGGCCGAGGAACTCTGCCGCGAGAACCCCGGCTATTTCATGCCGCAGCAGTTCAGCAATCCGGCCAATCCCGAGGTGCACTACAGGACGACCGGGCCGGAGTTGATGGAGCAACTGCCGCGGATCGATGCGTTCGTGGCGGGGGTCGGCACCGGCGGAACGATCTCGGGCGCCGGGCGGTATCTGCACGAACATTCCAGGAACAAGGTCCTTGTGGTAGCAGTGGAACCCGCCAACTCTCCCGTGCTCTCGGGCGGAGAGCCGGGCTTTCACAAGATCCAGGGAATCGGCGCCGGATTCGTTCCGAAGAACCTCGACACGGGCTCCTATGATGAAGTGATCACGGTTTCGGACGACGATGCGGCGGCGTTCTCGCGCAGGCTTGCGCGCGAGGAAGGATTGCTGGTCGGGATCTCGTCGGGTGCGAATTGCTGCGCCGCCCTGCAGGTCGCGCGGCGGTTGGGCAAAGGGAAAGTGGTCGTGGTGGTGTTCTGCGACACCGGCGAGCGCTATCTCACGACCGATCTGTTTCAGGCCGAGGGAATCTGAACGCACGGCTGGGACCATGGACGATCGGCTCAAGGCGAAGCTCGACAGGCTTGAAGAGATTTTCGCGCCGATGAACTCGGTGATCGTGGCGTTCTCGGGCGGGGTCGATTCCACGTTTCTGCTCAAGGCGGCTCACGACGCGATCGGGGATCGGGTGCTGGCGCTGACGACCACGTCGCCGACGATGCCGGATGAGGACCGGGAGTCGGCGATTGCGATGGCGCGGAAGATCGGGGCGCGGCACCTGGTCATCGAATCCAACGAGCTCGAGATTCGCGGTTACGCCGCCAATCCGATCAACCGCTGCTATCTGTGCAAGACCAACCTGTTCGAGGTCTGCGAGGCGAAGGCGCGCGAACTCGGAATCGAGAACATTGTCGATGGGCTAAACCTCGACGACCTTCACGACTACCGGCCGGGGATGCAGGCGGCGGCTGAACGCCGCGTGCGCCATCCGCTGGTCGAGGCGGAGCTGGGCAAGGCGGAGATTCGGGAGCTTTCGCGCGCGATGGGACTTGAGACATGGGACCGGCCCGCATCGCCCTGCCTGTCGTCGCGCTTCCCCTACGGCACGGAGATCACGCTCGAAGGGTTGCGCAAGGTGGCCGACGGCGAGAAGGTCCTGCACGGGCTCGGATTTCGCATCGCGCGCGTCCGCTACCATGGCGACGTCGCGCGGATAGAAGTCGACCGCGATGAAACGGCGAGGATATTCGAACCTCGGATTCGCGACATCGTGGACCGCGAACTCAAGCGAATCGGCTTCCGCTTCGTCACGGTCGATCTGAAAGGCTTCCGCTCGGGGTCGCTCAACGAGGGCATCGTTCCCCACGCGCCGTCATCGGCTTCCTCGCCCGGTCGAGGATGAAGAAGGATCGGACGCGGCGCTGAGGAGCAGGGATTCCGCGACGACGAGGTCGGACGGCGTCGTGATCTTCAGGTTGGGACCGGAGCTTTCCACGACCTCGACTCGCCCTCCGATGCGCTCGACCAGGTCGGCGTCATCGGTTGCCGCAATTCCCAGGCGCGCGGCACTGTCGTGCGCGGCGACCAGAAGTGATCGCCTGAAAGCCTGCGGCGTTTGAGCGCACCACAAACCGGTTCTGGGGACGGTGGCGGAGATGACGCGATCGTCGCCGACGCGCTTGATCGTGTCGGCGACGGGGATGGCGGCGATGGCGCCGCCGACTCTTTCCGCCGCAACTATGCATCGCTCGAACAGATCCGCCGACGCGAGCGGGCGGGCTGCATCGTGGACAATCACTATCTCGCTCAGGGCTGAGGTGATCGCGAGCGCGATGCGCACGGAGTCCTGACGCTCGGCGCCACCTGCGGTTATCTTCACCGGCACCGGGAGCATCGAGCATTCGCGGCGCGCATCGGCTTCCATCCCTTCGGGCACGGCGATCACGACCTCACCGATCGCGGGGATGCGGGCGAGCGTGGCGAGCGGCCATGAGAGCAGCGTGCGCCCGGCCAGCTTCACGAACGCCTTTGGTTCGCCGCGACCGAGGCGGGTTCCGCTGCCGGCCGCGACCAGGATTGCCGACGCCTTCATCCCGATTCAGTTTGAGAGGGGATCGGCGATGAACGCGGCCATCGCGGCGATCACCTGCTCATCAACGCGCCCGGCCGTGGAGTATTCCCTGGGGCCGGGCTTGCCGCTGCCGACGATGAAGAGATGGTTCAGGGCGGGAAAAGTTTCGACTTTCACGTGCGCGGCGCCCTTTAGCCCGTTCTGCCAGTGGGCGATGTCCTCATCGATCGCCTGATAGTCGCGCCCGCCGTGAAGGATCAGGATCGGAACGCCGAGCTGCCGCGCGGTGGCCACTTCGTCGCGCGCATCGAGGTCGTAGTAGTAGGAAGCCGGAACGCCCATGAAATTCTCCGTCGCGGGCATCTGATGATTGTCGAGTTCGTTGGCCTTGCGTTCGATTTCGTCGAGCTGCTGATGGGAGGCCTCCTCGAGAAAACGCATCTGCTGAACGATGGTCCGAGCGAGCTTTCGTCCTCCGGGCGCGAGCAGGATGAGTCCCTGCACGGGAGCCGCCTTGAGCGCCACTTCGGGAGCGATAGTGGCGCCGAGACTGTGGCCGGCGACGAAGATGCGATCGTGGGCAACCTCGGGGCGCGATCGGAGGAGATTGACCGCGGCGACGGCATCGTCGAGGTATTCCTCCTTTACGGTCGTGTGCCGGGGATCCATCTGCTTGGCGTACAGAAGAGTTCGTTTGTCGTAGCGGAGCACGACTATCCCGCGCGAGCTCAGTCCCTCGGCGATATCCCTGAAGGGATGATTGGGGCCGATGGTTTCGTCCTTGTCCTGAGGCCCCGATCCGCTGAGCATCACGACCGCCGGCCACGGTCCCTTACCCGCGGCGGGGATGGTGAGAATTCCGGGCAGAAGCAAGGGAGCATTGCCCACCTGGACGCTTTCCGATCGGAATCGAGCGCCGGTTGCATACGAAAGCGACGAAGGAGCTGGAATCACATAGAAGCCGGAGATTTCTCCGGTCCGTGAATTGACCGCAATCTGTGCGGCGAGATTGGATTCGCGCTCGAACTTGAGCGATTCGACGATCACCTCGTTGCCGGCCGCACGCGATCTTCCGCTGAGCTCCCATCCGAGCAGCTTGCCGTGGCCGGCGGTGAGTTGCTGCCAGGTTGATGCGAGTTTGTCGGGATCCAGCGCGGCGCTCATCAAGGAGTTGAAATGCGCGGTTGCGTCTTTGTACCTTCCGTCGCGCAGGGCCGCGAGAAATTCGTCGCATCGCGACTCAGCGACATCGGCCGCGGCCATCGAACAAGGGAGCAAAGCCGCCGAAAGAATCAGAGCCAGAAACCAACCCCATCGCCCCGCTTTGTCTTTCATGGTCCCCTTTCTTAGCGCGCCTGTGATGACAAAACAAAAAGGGGTCGGCCAAGAGCCGACCCCTTCGGAGTGCATCATTCCTGTTGCGCCCTCAATTCGCGAAGATCGTTTTCAGCTCCTCCATGATCTTTTCTTCGGGATGAGACTTCGCGATCGAGAGTTCCTTGACGAGCAAGCTGCGTGCCGTATCGAGCATCTTGCGTTCGCCGAACGACAATTCTTTGTCACCCTTGAGGACCAGGAGGTCGCGCAGAACTTTGGCGATTTCAAGCGGAGAGCCGGTCTTGATCTTTTCGGTGTACTCGCGGTAGCGGCGGTTCCAGGTTTGGGTGTCCACTTCGACCTTTCGCTGGCGAAGGATGCGGTAGATTTTGTCGACCATGTCCTTGCCGATTACCCGCCTCAGCCCCACTTGCTCGACGTTTTCGGTCGGGATCATGATCGTCATTTTTTCGGCGCCGAGAATTCGCAACATGTAAAACTTCCGCTCGGTACCGGAAATGACGCGCATCTGGATGTCGTCGATTACGGCGACGCCATGCGCAGGGTAAACAACCTTCTCGCCTTTTTTGAATGAGAGATGAGAGTCTTTCACGCTGGGTACTGAGGCACTATCTACAGGCGTTCGATTTCAGTCGGGTTGATGACCCCCGGGTTCATCACCTTTCTGATGATGCCTGGATTGCATAGCCATTATGACACATTCTCGCGAAATTTGTAACCCCGAACTGGAAGAACAGCGGCGATGCAGGGTGATTCGAGAACGCTGTTTTAAGGAGATGAGCCCATTTGGCTAGCTACAGCCTAAGCTCCATTACGATCGCGTCTTCGCCCGGGCCGTAATAGTGCCTTCTCAAACGACGTTCCTCGAAGTCAAACTTCCGATAAAGGCATCGCGCCGGCAGGTTCGACCGCCTGACCTCGAGAGTCACCACGTCGGCGCCCTTTTCGCGGGCCTCATCGATGGTTGCGGCGAGCAGCCTCGCTCCCAGTCCGAACCGCCGATAGTTGGGGTGAACCGCAACATTCAGGACGTGGCATTCATCCGCAACCAGCCATCGGCATAGGAACCCTTGCGGAGGTGCCACCGGCTCGTCTCCGGGAATCGCCACGGTCAGGCGGGAAAAAGGGAGCGTCAATTCGCGCTGGAACGCGCTCAAGCTCCACGGGGTGGGGAAGGCGAGTCTTTCGATCTCGACGATCCTGGCAAGATCGTGAACACTGGCGTCCCGAATATGGATCGCCATTGAAGAATTCATCGCTCGTAAGCGCGGGGCGGAGACGAACGGTCCCGTCGTTCGCGCGCCGGAATTCAAATCATGCGGCGTTCTTCATTGCCGCCGCTTCGCCCTTGAGCACCACGATCTCCAGAACCTTGTCCCGCAAGCGATGCTTGAAGGTTGCAACCGGCTTGCTGAGCTCAATACGGGTCATGAAATCGGCCGGAAAGGCGGACGACACATATGAGAGCCGCCTCAAAGCATCTCCGCGCACGCTCGCGTTGATCGTCAGCACGTTGTCGGAGATCGCGATGCTGTAGTCGTAATCTGGCATCTCGTCGGGAAGATTCCACAACCGCTTCAAAGACGATGCAGGCAGCTTGCGAGGCATCTCGAGCCGCACAAGGTAGGCGTTGGCGTACTCCCTGACCGTGTACACGGTGCCGTAGCGTCGATCGCGTTCGAGCTTCTCATCATGGAGATCGGTCTGGAAGCCGTCGAAGGCGACCTTGCGCTCGACCTTCCGCCCGATGCTTCCTCCGCGGGCGAGAAGCGATCCGAGAGGCGCTATCGCGAGTCCGTAAAGGGCGGCGCGGTAGATCATTTCCGATGCAGGTTTGGCGTGGAGGATTCCTTCGCGCAGCCTCCATATGGTCTCAACGATCGCGAGGACCACGCCCAGGAAGATCCATCCGCGGGTGTCGAGTGAAAACAGCGAATCGCCGACCACGAGCGCCGAGAAGGCGGTCAGAATCGCGGGATACAGGAGGAGGTTGAGGATGACGTTGAGCGCGGTGGAACGGGCTCTCGAGAATCCCGAAGTGGAGCCTACGGCTTCCTCGAGAGTCGCCTTTGTCCCATCCGGCATCGCCCCCAAAATCGGCTCCATCAGCCGCAACGCGAGCTGAACCGGTGGAGGAGCGGCGCTGACCGGCGCCGTGTCCACCATCGCGAGCACGGCATCGAAGTCCTCCTCCATCTCCCCTTCGAAATGCTTCTCGCCGATTGGTCCCGGCAAAGCGCCGATATCTTTGGGCAGATTGACCATCGCAATCGGCGCGGCAATACCGCTTCCCGCCTGCGCGGCAGGAGCGGTGAGAGCAGCGGCGGGCTTGGGAGGGGGAGGGGCGGCAGGTGCAGGCTTCGCCGGC
>Ga0070740_10001797_pt1 | contig 27643 bp, 21 predicted proteins | sample Coa_R2_FD_67286 | JGI IMG/M metagenome (GOLD analysis project Ga0070740, IMG submission 67286) | Surface soil microbial communities from Centralia Pennsylvania, which are recovering from an underground coalmine fire - Coalmine... | ecosystem: Environmental > Terrestrial > Soil > Unclassified ...
GAGAGCGCCGCCAGCACGCCCTGCCTCACCTTCGGCGCTACCGGCGACAAACTCGCATCTCCGCTCGAAACGGTCCGAGCCTGATATGTACGCAAACGATCGCGCCCCCACTGGACCAGCCAGAGAAGCAGCACCAGGGACTCAATGGTAGAAAAAATCAGCACAGGGACAATCTCGGCGTTATACTGAAAAACGCCCAGGTATTGATTGCGATCGCTGCTTAGCAGATTTAAGGCGATAGAAGGAGCCGCGAGAATCAGCACCCAGGGAGCCAGCAGAGGAAGATAGCCGGCGGGCGCAAGCAGCAAGCGCATATAGCGGCTGTGCTCGGTGTCCAGCAGGTGCGCTCTCAGCAGTCCAACGGGATGAAGGACCAGCGTGCGCAGGATCTCAAGCGGTCCCTGCCCCAGGTACGCATAGCGGGAGGCCAGCAAAGGCTTGCCCGCTGGACTGAACAGGTGAAAGATCAGCAGATCCAGGCCCACCCACGCAACGGCCATTCCAACCAGTCCCAGACCGCTACGCCAGCGCCGCTGGAAAACGATGGTCCAGAGACCAAGCATAAAGATGACCAGAAAAATCTCTTCCTTACAGGCCATAGACAGCAAGGCAAAGACAAACATCCAGACTGTGCGCCGCGTATACATAAAATAGAGAGTAAAGAGCAGCAGTGCGGCGGTCATCGTCACTGCGTGGAAATAAAACGCCTCCGCCTGTTGAAGCTCCGGGTAGAGCAAATAGAGTCCCGCGATCAGCACAGCGACAAACTCATTGCGCAGGCGCAGGCGGGCCAGCCAGAAGGCGGGAAACGCGCCGCTGGCCACGACCATCGTCTGCGCGATCAATAACGTGTTCGGGCTGGGCCAGAGTGCATAGAGCAACGAGAATGGGAAAAGAATCGGCTCGAAATGGATCGCAAACCGCGAAAAGCCTTGCAGGCCATAACAATTGGTATCGCTGATAGGATTACAGACCGTCTGGTGGAAAAGCATGCCATGAGTCAGACTCCAGATCGCCTGGCTCATAGTTCCCAGGTCCTCGGCTGGCGAGGCAAAAGCAGCCTGCTGGGCGAGCAGATAGCGAATAAAATACGCAGTAAAAGCCAGGGCCAGCAGCGAAACCAGGCCCATTGCCACCCAGAACGTGCGCGTATGCGGCAGCGGTTCGGGTTCAGGATAGAGATAGAGACGGCTCCTTACAATAGCGAACCGCTTTCTCCACGATGATTCAGGCATGGACGAAGGTCTCCTTCAGGGAAATGGCCGGAATCGCCCTGTTACTCAAGCTCTTGCCGAATGCTATACTCTTCGTCAGAGCGGAAGGCATAGTGACGGATCATCTCGCTTTGCAGACCGGCCAGCACAAACTGCACGCCGAAAATCATCAGCAGAATGCCCACGAACAGCAAGGGCTGGTTGTGAATCGGCTCATTGGTGAAGAAGCGGCTGCGAATCACGGTGACGAAATCCACCAGCAGGCCCAGCAAGAACGTCCAGAAGCCCAGAGGGACAAAGAGGCGCAAGGGATTGCGCAGGAAGGTCGTCAGGAACAGCACGTTGAGCAGGTCGATCAGGCCGCGCGCAAAACGCCGCACGCCATACTTTGAGACGCCATATTTGCGTGGGTGATGGGCCACCTTGATCTCAGTCACCCGAAAACCGCGCCAATGGGCCATAACCGGCACGAAACGATGAAATTCGCCATACAGCTTGAGATGGTTATCCTCGATAATCTCACGCCGATAGGCTTTAAAGCCACAGTTAATATCGTGCAGATGGACGCCGGTCAGCATGCTTACCAGCCCGTTGAAAACGCGCGAGGGAAAGGTTTTCGAGATGGGATCGAGGCGGGGAAACTTCCAGCCGGAGACAAGATCGTATCCCTCGTCCAATTTCTCCAGAAAACGAGGGATCTCCAGCGGATCATCCTGCAGATCGCCATCCATCGTGAAAATCACCTCGCCCCGACAGCGACTAAAGCCAGCGACCAGTGCCGGCGTTTTGCTAAAGTTCCGGCGAAACTGGATGACGCGCACAATCCCACGATTTTCCGCGTGCAGTTGCTTGAGGACCTCAAAGGTGTGATCGGTGCTGCCATCATCGACAAAAATGACCTCGTAGGACTTCCCCAGTTCATTGAGTTGCTTTGAGAGGGCTTCAAATAACAGCCGGACGTTCTGTTCCTCGTTCATCAAAGGGACAACGACCGAAATATCCACTTTCTGTGCAGCAGTACTAGATGCCGGTATCCTGGCTTCTTCCGATGCCGACAGCGCTTCTTCAATTTGAGGCATGCCTGGGTTCTCCACTTTATATTCTGGGGCGGGATAGCTTCCGTCCGTAAGCTCTAATTCGGCGCTCATTATACCATACCACCGCTCAAATGCTGAGAGGATGGTACTTTCTGCAACATCTGCTCTGCCGCGCCCAACCGAGTGTACGCGACCTGGCCCTTCTCTCTTTGTCTGTATAACGGACAAACGACCGGGCAAAGCACACCTGCTCACGCCCATAGGAAGAAAAGGAAAGCCACTGACTGGCCAGGTCCTCCCGCACAGGCTTCTTCTCGGTAAAAATACCTAATCCGACAAAGAACGGAAGAGATCGGGTCGGTCGCTCGTTAGCGAATCTACCCCCGCCTCCGCTAGCCGATGCAGGCCAGCTTCGTCGTTGACGGTCCAGACCCCCAGCCGATACCCATGCGCATGAAAAAAGTCCGGCATTTCAGGGGTAAAGAGATCATAATCCAGATTGATCCACTCACATTGCAAGACGCTGACCTTATCCACCAGGTCCGCGAGGGCCGTTGGGGTATGGGGATTCCAGACCTCCTCCGCAACCAGCGCGCCCGTCTGAACGCCGGGCGCGAGGGACTTGATCTGTGGGAGAATTTCCCAATCAAACGACATGATGAGCACCTGCCCCAGCAAATCGGCAGCACGCACTTCCCGCACCACTGCCTCGGCAATTCCTGGATAGCGCACATGGGTCCCGGCACGCTTGCCGGGCTTGATTTCGATATAGACCTGCACGTCCTCTGCGCGGGCAAAAGCCAGTACCTCACTCAAAAGCGGCATCCGTTCAGGTTGCGGCCAGCCGCCGGGAAAATGTGCGGCCACATTTAGTGACCGCAGATCGGCCAGGTCGAGATCGAGTATATTCCCCTGGCCCTCGGTGAGCCGCTCGATGGTTTCATCGTGAAAGACAATAGCGTGCCCGTCGCGGCTCATCTGAACGTCCAGTTCAATAGCATCCACAGGCAGCTTTAGAGCATTGCGAAAGGCAGCCAGCGTATTCTCCGGCGCCAGCGCCGCGCCACCGCGATGCGCGACCCGCTGATAGCGCCCGCTCAGTTGCATGGTCATCTTCGTTTCCTTGTAGACATAGTGTCCATCCCTACCACAGAGAGGCACTTGCATGATAGCATAAGGATAGATTGCCGGGTGCAGGTCTGGAGAAAGCTTGTGCGCACGAAACCGGCTGCATACGGGTAGTATATCTTATCGCAATGCAGGAGAACACATGATGGCTGTTACTGTAGGAATTACCGGAGAGGCTACAACCGTCGTCGTCCATGAAAATACCGCCGCCGCGGTGGGAGCGGGAGGAGTCGAGGTCTTCGCGACGCCGATGATGATCGCGCTTATGGAAAACGCCGCCTGGCATGCCGTCGCCGACCATCTGGACGAGGGCCTTGTCACGGTGGGCACCCTGGTGAACGTCAGGCACCTGGCTGCCACTCCTCTGGGCCAGCAGGTACGCGCCACCGCTGAATTGGTCGAGATCGATGGCCGCCGCCTGGTCTTTAGGGTGGAGGCATATGACGAAAAGCAAAAGATCGGCGAGGGCATCCATGAGCGTTTCATCGTTCACCTGCAGCGATTCTTACAGAAGAACTGATCGTTCCTGACGTTGCCTGAAAGTACTGCTGTCTCTCTTTCTAACTGGCAGATAGATATGTGATCATGTTATGATAGGTGCATCTATCTCTAAGCAAAGGGGATCTGGGCTGAACCCCGAGAAACAGTCCGAGCAGTACTTCAGGATGCTTGACACGAATAATCAACACACAACCCCTGTCCCGGTAGAATCGCAGGTGTCCGAGGCCAAGAAATCGACGCAGCGCACCTGGCTCTTGCTGTGCGATGCGGCAGTTGTGCTATGCCTGGGTCTTTGCCTTCTCTGGGGCGCCTCAACGCAGTTTTCTAATCGCTACAACGATGTTACCCGTTATCAGTGCTATGCTATCGCTTTCTGGCAGGGTCAGTCGGGTCTGCAAGCGTATGGATTGGAAGCGACGCCAGCCAGCCAGTGCAGCTTTCTTCAGGCCGACTCTTCCGCCTCTCTGGCTGTCAGGTTGCGTCAACATCAACTTCCTTCATTCCTTCTAGGGTTACTGGATGCGCAATCAACCGCCCAACCTTTCCACGCGCTGCCGCCGGAATATCCCTTTCTCACCCTGCTCCCGTTTTCTCTGCCGCTGCTCGCGCCTTTTGCCTGGTATCAGATCGTCTTCGCTCTTTTAATGATTGCGCTGGCGGGTCTGTTGTATGTCGTGCTGTTGCGCACTCAAACGCGTGCGGCAGCCCTGGCCTTTGCTTTCTATCTCGCGCTGGGAAGCTGGGCGACGGCTGCCGGACGTTTCGATCTCATCCCGGCAGGTCTCACGCTTGGCGCGGTCCTGCTCGCGGGCAAGAACCGCTGGAACTGGGCTTTCAGCCTGCTCGCTCTCGCTACCCTCTGTAAATTCTATCCTGTCCTGCTGGTTGTGCCTTTCTGGCTGGCGCAACAGCTACACTACAAAGATATGAAGTGGACTTCGTGGAAACGCTGGTCCGGGTTCAGCATCTTTGTCGGGCTGTCTGCGCTCGTCACTCTGGTCTCCCTGCTCCTCAATGTCGCCGATACGTTGATTCCTTTTACCTACTTTCTGAATCGCCCCATCCAGATTGAATCGTTCCCTGGCACGCTCATCTGGTTTAGCAGTCTGCTGGGCCATCCAACGCAATATAATATGGCATATCAATCGCTGAATTTTGTCAGTTCGCTGGCACGTTTTATCTCACCGCTGACTACCATGCTGGAACTCGCTGCCCTGCTCTACACCTTCTGGCTGCAATGGCGCGGCAAGCTCGATATCTATGCCGCCAGCCTGCTCACGCTTCTCATCATTATCGTCACCGGCAAGGTCTTCAGCCCGCAGTATCTCATCTGGGTTGCTCCCCTGGTCGCCCTGGTCGGCAAAGCTCACTGGAGATGGCTCCTCAGTTGGGGCCTGGTCTGTGCTCTGACCACCTTCATGTTCCCCCTCCACTACAGCGGCCTGCAAGAAATTCAGCAGTTCTACGCGGTCATCTGCGTGCGCAACCTGCTCATCTTGAGCATGACCGGCACGTTGCTGGTCTGGTATCACAAACGACATGCGCCACAGGCCAGCAGCGTGCTCGCGCAGGGGCGGCGCGAACCGGCTATCGAACTGGCACAGAGAAGAGAATAAAGGCCGAGAATCTTCTCGATTGCTGTTGCATTGTATGACAATATGTGATATCATAGAGAAGCGTTTAGGGTGAAGTATCACTCTGTTGCCAACCGTTCGGGGATGTCGGGTTTCGACAGACGCGCAGGTTGAAGAATTGCAAGCCGAGGTGTCGGTAAAGCACTCTCGTTAAACAACCGACAAAAAAATAGTTGCCAAGAAACCAGCAACTTCTCTCGCTCTCGCTGCTTAATACCCAGTGAAGTGACGCTTGCCCGGCTTTCGCCTCTGGGGCCGAAGCAAGCGACGACAACAGAGGCCGCTCTGACGAGGACCGCCCTCTAATCGTCAGCTAAGACCAGAGGGCCGGCGCGGCAAAATCCGGTCGGTGGGAGTTCGCCGCGTAAAAGCAAAACACTGACTAAGCTTGTAGTACATTCCTCGATTGGCACGCCTGGACAGGGGGTTCAACTCCCCCTCATCTCCACCATGCACGCGGCCTGTAGCTCGACTCTACAGGCCGCGTCGCTTTGCTGGATAATCCGTGCATTCGCTCGCTAAGACATGATATTCTTCTCGATAATAGTGATGTATCTTGTGCCCAGAGAGAAGACTGTCGTTTACTATGCCGATCGCGGACTTTGTGCTTGATCGTCATCTCCTCGCGGCCATCAGTATCGCCGGAGCGGTGTGCGACCTCATGGGTGGCCTCTTCCTGGCCTACGACTTGCTGGGAGGAAGTCATGGACCCTTGCGCACGCTCACGCGTGTGGTGACGTATACGCTTTTCTTCTGCCTGGGCTATGGCCTGCCTCTTAGCCTGGTCATCGAGCCGCCCCAGGCGACGGCTGCCTATCAGACGAATAGCAGGCCCAGGATACGTATGCGCGAGTTGCTCGCATCGGCGTTCCGCGGCACGGCAACCGCACTGGCGTGCTGGCCGCGCTGCTCTCACCTAAACACTTGACGGCACCGGGCTTCTCTCGTTATACTGTTCTCAAGAAAGAACGACTTGTTCAACATAAAGAACTCTCTGGGAGAGGAGGTGAGTCAGGCTCTTATTCCGCACCGAACCAGTATGACACCGGTAGGCTATCCTTTGGCTTCTGTTCTGTCTGTATTTCCACGGAAGGAGACTCTTCATGGCATCTGAAGCACAGCCTATTGCGAGCAGCCGGGGGGCAGCCCTCGTTGCACGCCAGGATCGCGTCCCCATCTGGTCACTCTCGTACCTGTTCATCGGCATCATTGGCATTGGTTTCCTGTTTACCTTTTTCGACATCTTCGATATCAATGTCTCATTTATCCAGACCTGTACGCAGATTGTGCCCGGCTGCCTGCCTGGACCCCCGCCGGGCCTGACAGCCGCACCTCCGGGACTGGTTTTGGCCTCTGATAAGCTGGGTCTGCCGGTCCTGCTGAACCTTGCCGGCTATGTCGTCGGGGCGCTTATCCTCAGTCCGCTGGCCGACCGCTTTGGGCGGCGAGATATGCTGCTGGTTACGCTGGTCATCACGGGACTTGGCTCGCTGTATACCGCCTTTGTGGGCGACTACACGAACTTCATCATTTCGCGCATCATCACCGGAGTCGGCGTGGGGGCCGACCTGGCTCTCGTCGCCACCTATATCAACGAGGTGGCCCCCAGCAAGGGACGGGCAAAATACACCTCGCTCATCTTTGTCATGTCCTCGCTGGGCGCTTTCCTGGGCATCTGGCTCGGCCTCTGGCTGACCACACCCGCCGCCAACTTCCCTCAAGGTCTGCCCTTTGCGCTGGCGACCGTTACAGAGGTCAACAAGCTGCCCCAGTTTGCGGGGAATGGCTGGCGAATTATGTACGGGGTCGGCGCGGTCCTGGCGCTTGTCGGAATCATCCTGCGCTTCCGCCTGCCGGAATCGCCGCGCTGGCTGGTTTCGCGGGGACGCGTCGAGGAGGCGGAACAGATCGTCACTGAAATGGAGCAGCGGGCGCTGCGCCGGCTTCCCGAGCTGCCCCCGGTCGGCGAGGCGATTGATGTCCCCAGCGGTGAGGGCAGGGTCACGTACCTGGAACTGTTGAGCAATCCGCTCTATCTGCGCCGCACGCTGTTGCTGTTCTGCATGTGGTTTGTGGCCTTCATCACGGTCTACACGATCGGCGTGGGCATTACCACCATCCTGGCGGGTCTGGGTTATCCTCCCCCTGAAGCCGGGCTCGTCGCGGCAATCGGGGTCTTTGGCTTCATCGCGTGCGCGCTCTTTGATTTTGGCTTCGGCGAGGTGCTGGAGCGCAAATACTGGCTGCCAATCTCAGCAGTGCTTACGATTATTGGCGGGCTGATTATCGCCCTTAGTGGATCGGGCAATTTCTGGGTCACGGCTCTTGGGGCGATTATCCTGTTTATTGGCTTCAACCTCTTTGTGCCTATGGCCTGGGCATGGTCGGCGGAAAACTATCCCACCCGGGCACGCGCCACCGGCTTCGCGCTGGTGGACGGCATCGGGCATATCGGCGGCGGCGTGGGCATCCTTTTGATTGCCAGCAACATCTCCTCGCTGGGCTCCACCGGCACCTGGCTGGTCATCGGCGGATGCCTGGTGGTCGCGGCCATTATTGCGCAGTTCGGCACGTCCACCCGCGACAAGCGCCTGGACGAGGTTTCCCCGTAATCGACCCCGAAATCCGCAGCACACTCAGAGCCGCGCATATGGGTAATATGTGCGCGGCTCCCGTTTGTTTGCTCTGCTGTTCACGCTCCCGGCAGCAGCCGTTTCCCCCATTAAGCGTGATGCCATTGAACCGTGAACGTCTTCCCGCTCGCATCCAGGACAGAGGTAAACGCTTTGGCGACTCCCGAATACGTCTGCATCTGGTAGAGAATATTCTGGGGGCCTGCCGCGATCGGTTCGTTGCCATTTAACTGGCATTGGATCGTCACCTGGTCAAAATCCGTCAATGACAGGAGGTGCCCTTTATTGGTCGCGGGATCATCTACGATGGTTGCAGGCTCGACAATGCATTCCGCAACCTTTGTATCAGAAACCTTCCCTGGCTGGGAAACTGAGAAATGGACGCGCTCACCGGGAACATCGAGGCTGAGCAGAAACGTGCCGTGTTGAAACGCGACGCTCGCAGTCACGCTATCCCCGACCTGCAAGGGAAAATCCAACTGCACCGAGGGCGCGGGATACGCCTCCCACCACAGATAGTACAACGGCTGCCCGCCCTGGCAATCGGTCGCGCTGCCAAGTTGCGCCAGCAAGCTCTGATCGGTCTCGTCGCTGGTCATGCCCACCCAGACAGACGCGTCCGAATCCTCGCCCGGCGAGCAGTGAGCAGGCGGTACCACCCAGCGCCCGCTCACCTTCTGATATGCCGCCGGCTGATCAAAATTGGTCGCAGCATAGCCTGCATAATTGTCATTGATGTCTGTCTGCACATAGGTAATCGTCCCCGTCAGTAGGCCGTCGGGGTTGATTACGGTCATGAGAGCAGTTCCATCCTTTGCATTACCCTCAACTCTGAAGCCCAGCATGACCTGCCCATTGGGGAAAAAGTTTCCGTTCTCCGTGAGATCCCAATCGCAAGTGTAGAGATCCTCGCCGCTTTGAAACGCCTGGCAGATGGAGACGGGCGTCTGCCCGGGCAGTGTTATCATGAACACCACGCGGTTGAGCACAGCGTTTTGCGCAAAGATATAGGCAGAGATGGTCAGGCTCGTCCCCTGCACTGCGAATCCATTCTGCGGGCTTGCCCACAGGCCCGTCAAGGTCCCGGAAGGAACAATCACAACGGTTATCTGGAAAGAGCCGCTATTCCTGGCCAGGTTCGGCCCGTTGATTCCCAGGAAGAGATTCCCCTCGGTTGCCGGATTAAAGCCAACATGCAAGCCAACCTCGCCCGCCCGGCCACTGACGCCCACGCTGTAGATGACCGCGTAACACGTCAGAGCAGGCTCCGGCATCGTGGGCTCATGACAGCCCGGAAGACCTTGCGGCCCTAGCTGCCTCTGATCCGGCCCCGTGCCGGCAACGCCGTCAGCAAAAATCTCGACCTTCTCGCCGGGCTGCACGGCAATCCCGGTATCGGCCCCCGCGTCACGCACGGAAAAATCATCGGTGAGGTCCCGCAGCCCCTGCCGGGCGGAGAGGTTAAATTTATGCACGACCGGCCTGGAGGGAGCATTTGGGTAGATCGATGCATACGCCCCCAGGCTTCCTCCCGCACAGCCTGAGAGAAAACAGAGGAGAAAAAGCGCCAGGCAGAGCGGTATCGAACGGCAATGTTGAGCAAAAGCGCGCATGCAAAGCCCCTCCTTCTCCTTTCGACGGCCAGGCCGGTCGCGAGGAGAGATCGTTTTGCCCCTCTCTTCCTGGGGAAAGCAACTGAACATTGCCATTATATGATAAACTGAGGCAAATGCAATGGAGATCGTGCAGAGGATTTCATACGGGGAGGCCAACATGCCCGAAGGATCAGCCAAAAGCCGCCGCAGGTGGTGGATACTCACAGGCATCCTCGTCGTCCTCATCCTCGCCTCCGTCTCCACCTTGCTGCTCATTCGCTATGTAAATCGCTCAACCCCCGATAAAACCCTCGATGCCTTCTGTCACGCCCTGCTGCAGGCCGACTACCGCACAGCCTACGCGCAGTTTTCCGCAAAATTACAGCAAACTATCTCGGAGGAGGCGTTTGCCGCCCCTCTCTCTCAAGATAGAGTGACGGCATGCACGCACGGCGCAACCGGCAATCTCGGCAACAGCGTCGTCAGTCAATTGAGGCTCGTCCACGCCTCTCAAGGGAGCAATATCGACGTGGTAACGCTCGTCAAGGATAGCAATGACGACTGGAAGATCGACGACATCGCACGCCTCTCGCCAGTCGCGAATTGAAATGCTTATCCCTTTAATCCCGTCGTGCTGGCTCCCTGAATTAAGAGACGCTGGAAGATCAGGAAGAAGCCGAAGATGGGCAGCAGTGAGAGCACCGACATCGCAAAGAGCTGGCCATAGGACGAACCACCGGTGCTATCGACGAAATGGCTCAAGGCGACCGGAACCGTGTTGATCGACTCGTCGCTCGTCAGATAAATCAACTGGCCGAAGAAATCGTTCCAGGTCCAGATGAAGGTAAAAATCGCTGTCGTGACCAGGGCGGGCAGGGCCAGCGGCAGAATCACCCGCCAGTAGAAGCTAAAGTGGCTGCACCCATCGATCTTCGCCGCATCATCCAGTTCAAGCGGGATGCCGCGAATGAACTGGATCATCAAAAAGATGAAAAAGGCATCGGTGGCGAAAAACTTGGGCGCGACCAGCGGGAGGAGCGTGCCAATCCAGCCCAGTTCTTTAAAAAGGATATACTGAGGCACGATCAGCACATGCGCCGGGAGCAGAATTCCCCCCAGCATCAAAGCGAACCAGAACGGCTTATATTTAAAACGCAGGCGGGCAAACGCGTAGGCGGCCAGCGAGCAGGAGAGGAGATTGCCCACTACTGCCCCCAGACAGATGATCAGCGAGTTCAAAAAGAACTGGGCGAAGGGATAATCGAGGGCGTTCCAGCCATCGCTATAATTGCCCGGCATCCATTGGGGCGAAAGCAAGCCGGTCGTCGAGAAAATCAGATCCTCCGGCTTAAAGGAGGCGCTGACCAGCCAGAGCAGGGGATAGATCATCAGCACTGCACCGCCCAGCACGACCACGTAGACGAGAAAGCGCGTGAATCTTTTGGAGAGCCGGCGATACGATCGGCTTCTGGCCCGGCCAGTCCTGGTGATAGATGTTATCATCGCTTAGCTCCTCTCATCCTGATAGACGACCCAGTAGCGCGAGGTCAGAAAGGCGAGCGCGGTAAAAACGGCCACGGCTATCAGGAGCACCCAGGCCATCGCCGAGGCATATCCCATCTTCAGATCGCCAAATCCCTCCTGGTAGAGATAGAGAGTGTAGAAGAGGGTAGAGTACACCGGCCCGCCGGTGCCGCCGCTGACGATATAGGAGGGAGTGAACGCCTGGAATGCGCCCACCATCTGCAAAATCAGATTAAAGAACACCAGCGGAGTGATCAGGGGCAAAGTAATCGCAAAAAAGTTCCGCACCGGCCCCGCGCCATCGGTTGCGGCGGCCTCATAGTATTCCTGGGGAATCTGCTGCAGACCCGCGAGAAAAATCAGCATGGGCGAGCCAAACTGCCAGACGGAGAGAATCACCAGGGTATACAGAGCGGTGTCGGGCGTGGAAACCCAGCTCGTTGTAACGTGAATGCCCAGCAGGCTGAGGGCCTGGTTGACCAGGCCGTCCGAGTCGAAGATCTGCCGCCAGAGCAGCGCAATCGCGACACTGCTGCCCAGCAGAGAGGGCACATAGTAGATTGCGCGGAAAAGTCCCAGCGCCACCAGGCCGCGCTTCAGCAGCAGCGCTACCAGCAGCGCCACCGCCAGTTTGAGAGGCACCGAGAGCACAACATAGACCAGCGTGACCCGCACTGCGTCCCACCACTGAGGGTCCTGGAACATAGCCAGGTAGTTCTGCCAGCCAACCCAGGCGGGCGTCCCGATCAGGTTATAATTCGTAAAGGAGAGATAGAGCGAGGCGATAACCGGTCCCGCTGTGAAGACGAACATGCCCACAAACCAGGGGAGAAGAAAGAGGTAGCCGGCGGCATTCTCTCTCTTCTCATGAGCGAAGCGCGCCCGCGTGCGCTTCCGGGTGGGAAGCGCCTCGCGTGCCTCGCGCGTTATTGCCTCGACAGGAGTAAAAGCCATCGAGCTACCTCCAGCTTCCAGGACTAGGAGATCGCTTTGACCGCGTCCTGGTAAAATGTGCTGGCTCCGGCCGTAATCGATTGTTTGCCAAAAGCGACCGCCTGGGAGACGTTGCTCAGCGCCGTGGAGACCTTGCCAGCGCCCGGCGGGTCCAGTACGGTTCTGGGACTGGTCGATCCGTTGCCGGCAACCAGGCTCGCGTAAATCAGCACAGCCTTGTCAACCGCCTGCAGCGCCGGTTCAAGCGCGGCCCGCGCTCGCGCACTCCCCGGAATGCCGCGATCCAGGCCGATGGCCGTGACGCCTTTGGGATCGGTGATCAGAAAGTTGATGAACGCGGCGGCATCCTTCGCATATTTTGACTTGGAGGAGATGCTCATTAACATGGAAGGCTTGAGATAGTTCCCGGGTGCAGCACCGGTGGGAACCGTCTGCAGCGCCAGCGGATGCTTCGTCAGGGTCTGATAGCTGCTAAACTGGTTGGAGTGGCCCGTCGCGAATGCCGCCTTCCCCTGAGCAAGCAGCGAGGCGGACGGCCCGCTGCCGGTCACTGTCGCCTGGAGCTGCGCGGGAGCGCAGGCGCCGGACTTGCGCATGCCGTCCCAGAAGCTGAACCAGGAGGCAACGGTGTCAACACTGAAGGCAATCTTGCCGTCGGTTGTCCACAGCTCGGTGCCGTGCTGCCGCACCCAGATTTCAAACATATCGATCGCCCCGCTCGCATCGGGTGATGCATAAATACCTTTCGATTTAAGCGCCTTTGAAAGCTGAGCCGCGTAGGTCGCGAACTGGTCCCAGGTCCAGGTAGCGGGAGGAGTACCGACCCCCGCCTCCTGAATCAGTGTAGTGTCGTAGATCATACACTCGTAGTTGCCACCCAGGCAGATGCCATAGTTCACGCCATTATCGAGGCTGTTTTTGAGCATCTGCTGATCAAAATCAGAGAGATCGATGGTCTTGTCCTGCACAAAGGAGGTCAGATCCAGCAGTTCATGCTCCTTGACATATTGTGCCACATACGACATATCCATCTGAATCAGGTCCGGGATATTGCCGCTGGCGATCTGGGTGTTCAACTGATTGAAATACACACTAAAGTCGGCGAACCAGGAGTGGATGGTAATGGAAGGATGTTCCTGGTGAAAAGCCTTAATCGCGGCCTGCGTCAGTTTATTGCGCGATGCCGGTCCCCAGAAAGAGAGCTGCAGCGTTTCACTGGCCGCCCCGCCGGTTGAACTGCCGCAGCCGGCCAGGTCCAGCAATGACAGGCCAACCAGACTGCTCAGACCGAGCTGGCAGACTTGCCTGCGCGTATAAGAGATCCTGCTCATGTGACTGTGCCTCCTCGTTTCTGCAGAAAGCCCTGCGAGCGTCCCGTCATCGGGACGAGCGGATGACGATAACGAGTATGCCTGCCTGCATGGCAGGCACACTGAAAGAGAACGTCTATCGATCAAAAGGGAGGCTCCTTCTCTGAACGGCGAGGAGCGTTCCCCTCTGGTCAACATATGAGTTTATGTTGTGCCCGGCTCCGGGCCTGCGGCCTCATCAGTCAGTCGGCGCGTACTCTCGCGTACCACCAGGTCCGGTAGTAAAATACGCTGATGCAGTTTCATTTCTGGATGATGCAAGATCTCCACAAGATAGTTCACGGCCATGCTGTCCTGCTCCCTGAAATCGAAGTTTACCGTCGTCAACGCCGGCTCGGTGAACGCGGCCAGTTCCGCATTATCAAAGCTCAGAACCGAGACATCGTTGGGAATGTGCAGGCCATGTTCGTGAAGCGCACGCAGTGCGCCCAGCGCCATCGTGTCCGAACCGACCAGCACAGCGGTAAAAGGACTGCCTGTAGCCAGAATGTGGTTCATCGCCTCATACCCACCGCGAAAGGTATAGGTTGCCTCATGCGAGGGTCCCGGTTCCAGCCCATGCTGCTGCAACGTCTCTTTCCAGATGGCATAGCGCCACTGGCCATTGATGAGATTGAGCGACGGGGAGATCGCTGCGATGCGCTGATGCCCAAGCTCGATCAGATACTCGACCGCCATGCGTGTCGCATAGACCTGGTCATAGCCAACCCAGGCCAGGCGCGAGGTCGGGACATAATCGCGGCGAACCAGCGGCAGCCCGTTGCAGAGTTCGAGAAGCCTCTCATCAGAAATGCGCAGGGAAGGAGCGTACATGATCACTCCATCGATCAGGCGCGCCGCAGCGTTGTCCAGCGCAACTCCCAGTTGATCAGAGGTGGTCATCGTCACCAGCAGGTCGTAGCCGGCATCTCTGGCTGCCAGCGCCATGCTCCTGATAGAATCGGCAAAACGACCGCCCTGGGCAACATCAACGGTAATCAGTTCCAGCGTCTGAGAACGGTTCGTGGTGAGCATCTGCGCGACCTTGTTGGGCACGAAGTCTAACTCCTGCATCGCCTGCAAAACTCGCCTGCGCGTCTCCTCGGCAACGTTATCGTTGCCATTCAGAACGCGCGAAACCGTCTGGTATGAGGTGCCCGCCTGCCTGGCAACCTCGCGAATAGTAACCTTCCTTTTTTTCGGCAGCATGACAGACTTTTCCTCACTCGCCAGCGCAGCGGATGAGCGGTGCCACCCCTGCACCCGGCGAAGTTCCGCATCCTTCGGTCCACGTGAAATTTTATTGTGACCGTTCACATTATAACCGCTTTCGGGTCCGCTGTCAATGGTCGAAATGCGGATTTCAGGGACGAAACTCTGAAGAAAGGGTCTTCCCGATCGCTTCTTCTCGCTTTCTACACGGGCAAAAATGGGGTTTAACGGCAATACATTCTGCCCAGGCGAGTTTGAGGGTGGTTCTGGCAGGGTCGGACAGAGATGCCTTGATTTCTTCCCCAAAATAGTGCATATAATAAATGTGATCGGTCACAAATTTATTCCAAGCAGGGAGAAGGTAAAGGATTAAATCATGGACAAGAAACGCTATGCACTGGTCGGTACCGGCGCACGCGCCCGCATGTTTATCGATGCGCTGGCCACGACGTACCGCGACGTGGCTGAGCTGGTCGCGCTCTGTGACTTGAGCCAGGTGCGTATGGATTGGTATAACCGCCATCTGCACACGCTGGCCGGCCTGCCACCCGTGCCGACGTATCACGCCGAACAGTTTGATAGAATGATTGCTGAAACACGTCCTGACATTGTGATTGTTACGACCATAGATGCCACTCACCATATCTATATTACGCGCGCGATGGAGCTGGGCTGCGATGTGATTACGGAGAAACCTATGACGACCACCCTGGAAAAGATGCAGGCCATCTTTCAAGCCATTGAACGCACCGGGCGCTCTCTCCGCGTTAGTTTTAATTATCGCTACACACCCGCATATACGCGTTTCCGCGAATTGTTGATGCAGGGGGTTGTCGGTAAACCGCTGGCGGTCGATTTCTCCTGGATGCTGGATACCAATCACGGCGCGGACTACTTTCGCCGCTGGCATCGCGAAAAGCATCTGAGTGGTGGTCTGCTTGTCCATAAGGCTACACATCATTTTGACCTTGTGAACTGGTGGATCGATTCTTATCCCTGCCAGGTCTTTGCGCTGGGCGACTTGCAGTTCTACGGCAGGAAAAATGCCGAGGCGCGCGGCGAGCATTATCCCTACGAGCGCTACACGGGAGTGCCTGAGGCCGCAGGCGATCCTTTCGCGCTGACATTGGAGGACAATGAGATGTTTCGCGGTCTCTACCTGGATGCCGAGGCGGAAACTGGCTATCTGCGGGACCGCAATGTGTTCGGCGAACCGATTACGATTGAGGATACGATGTGCGTCACGGCGCGCTTTCGCAATGGCGCCCTGCTCTCGTACTGCCTGGTCGCCTATTCGCCCTGGGAAGGATTGCATGTGGCGATTACGGGAAGCAGGGGCCGGCTTGAGATGGATATCGCTGAGAATATTAATCATTTGCAGGGCGATGGCGAGGCCAGAATGAGCGCCAGCAAGGGGCCGTTCAAGTCTGCGCGCATTCGCGCTTATCCAATGTTCGGCACGCCTTACGATGTGGATGTGCCGGTGGGGGAAGGGGGACATGGGGGCGCCGATCCCTTTTTACTGGAGCAGCTCTTTTCGCCCGATCCACCGGCTGATCCATTTAAACGAGCCGCTTCGCATATCGATGGGGCCGCATCTATTCTGATGGGTATCGCCGCCAATCAGTCGATGCAAACGGGCCAGATGGTCGTGGTTGACGAGTTGTTTGCCCTGCCGGATACTATCCACAAATAAGAGAGGAGCAGCAACGCTTATGATCCAGCGAGACGACAATCGTTATTTTTCTGCCGATCCCGCACAGCGGCGGATCGCGCATGCGCTCTACAGCCGGGTTCGCTCTCTGCCGCTGGTCTGCCCGCATGGCCACGTCGATCCGCGCCTGCTAGCTGCGGACCACTATACCTGGGGCAGCCCGGTGGATCTGCTGATTATTCCCGACCACTATATCTTTCGCCTGCTCTACGCTCAGGGGATTCCTCTGGAAGCACTGGGGATTCCGCGCCGCGATGGCGGTCCGGTGGAGCGGGATCATCGCAAGATCTGGCAGACGGTATGCGAGCACTGGTCCCTGTTTCGTGGCACGCCGACCAGCCTCTGGCTGCGCGACGAACTGCGCGATATCTTCGGAATTGAGGAGAAGATTACCGCGCGCAATGCCCAGGCTCTCTACGATGCGATTGATACGCGCCTGCGCCAGCCGGACTTTCAGCCGCGCCGCCTGTTCGAGCGCTTTCATATCGAGGTGCTGGCCACAACCGATCCGGCAACCTCTGCGCTGGAGGAGCACCGGCGCATACGCGCCTCCGGCTGGGCCGGGCGAGTCATCCCGACCTTTCGCCCGGACGCGGTGATCAACATTCAGGCCGACTTTGCCGCACAGATTGAGTTGCTGGGCCGGGCCTGCGATATGGAGATTATCGATTATCGCTCCTATATCGCGGCTCTGGAGCAGCGGCGGCGCTTCTTCCAGCAAATGGGAGCGACCGCGACAGACCACGCAGCGCTGACGGCGTACACGGAACGCCTGAGCGAGCGCGAGGCTGAGGCGATCTTCCAGCGTGCGCTGCGCGGAGAAGCCGACGTGGAGGACGCCCGGCGCTTTACCGGGCATATGCTGATCGAAATGGCGCGCATGAGCGTGGAGGATGGTCTGGTCATGCAGATCCACGTGGGCAGCCTGCGCGATCACAATCCCGACCTGCTCGCTCGCTTCGGACGCGATATGGGCGCGGACATCCCCATCACTTCTGAGTTCACGCGCAATCTCAAGCCACTGCTCGATCTGTTTGGACGGGACCGCCGTCTCACCCTGGTGCTTTTTACGCTCGACGAAACCACCTATGGTCGCGAACTGGCCCCGCTGGCCGGCCATTATCCCGCGCTGCGCCTGGGACCGCCCTGGTGGTTCTTCGATAGCGTGCTGGGGATGCGCCGCTTCCTGGATGCGGTTGTGGAGACGACGGGCCTGTCGAAGCTGGCCGGCTTTAACGACGATACGCGGGCCTATCCCTCGATCCCGGCGCGCCACGACCTCTGGCGCAGGGTCAGCGTCGACTGGTTGGCCGGGCTGGTCGTGCAGGGGATTGTGGATGAGGAGGACGCGCAGGAGATGGCGCTGGATCTGGCCTATCGCCTGGCCCGGCAGACCTACCGATTGGAGGGATAGCCATGTTTGAGAATCTACCGTTTGCACTCATTGAACAGTCGGTGGTGACGTTTGAGAACACAACCTACGCCCTGGTCAATGACGAAACCTCAGGAGAGGACCGCCTGGCGATCTCCGGCAGCATTGAGGGCTTCGTGGGAAACACGCAGGCCGACGGGATACTGCTGGCCTCTCTCTCCCCGGAGAATGCTCGCGAACTGCGCCGACGCCTGCCCTGGCTGCGTCCGAGCGTGCTGGGATTGCGCACCTCGGCAGGCTTTGGCGATCGCCTGGGCCTGGCAACTCCCGGACATGTCCAGGCGGTGCGCGGCACGGGGATTGCGCCTATCTTCGCCCAACAGTCGGTGCGCGAAAATACGCGCACCGGGCGCATGCCTCAGCAGGTGGTGGATGATGCGATGTGGGGGGTGCTGCGCTCCGGCTGGCGCGAACCCTGGGGGGCTGATGCCGACCATCTCAAGCAACCGGAGGATATTCCCTCCTTTGTCTCCGCCGGCTATTCCTTCTTTACTATCGATTCGGGCGATTACGTGGACGACAATGCAGAGACGGATGAGGAGGCCACGCTGCTCAGCAAGGTGCAGAGGCTGCCCTGGGATGATCTGCAAAGCTCGCTCGACGATATGCAGGCGCGCTATCTGAGACGCGTCGAGTTGGATGTGCTCTCTCTGGAGTTCAGCACCCGGGCGCTCTATAGAGCGCTGGGCAAGTATGGCAGAGCACTGGTCCATATGGCGCGCATGGCCCGGCGCCTGCACGCAGAGATGGGCCAGCGGCCATATGAGCTCGAGATCTCCATCGACGAGACTGGCACGCCTACGAGCTTGCCCGAACACTTTTTCCTCGTCTCGGAATGCAGACGCCTGCAGATTCCCATCCAAAGCCTTGCTCCCCGTTTTGTGGGGCGTTTTGAGAAGGGCGTGGGCTACCTGGGGGATGTGCAGGAACTGGAGCGGAACCTCGTCGGGCATGCCAGCATTATGCGTTTCTTTGGCAATAGCTATAAGCTCAGCATGCATACAGGATCGGATAAGTTTGAGGTCTACGAGCCGGCCATGCGTTCTACCGGCGGCCTGGTGCATCTGAAGACCGCCGGGACAAGCTATCTGGAGGCGCTGCGCCTGATTGCTGCGCTCGATTCCCGGCTCTTTCGCGAGATCTGGGACTTTGCCCGCGCGCACTATGAAGCCGATCGCCGCACCTACCACGTCTCCGCACGCCTGGAGAACACTCTGCCCGCCGGCTCTCTCGCCGATGAGCGTTTGCCCGACCTGCTCAACCAATTCGCACCGCGCCAGGTTCTCCACGTGACCTTTGGCTCGGTGCTGGAAACGTTCGGCGCGCAGGTGCAGCACGTACTACGCACAAACCGACCGGCTTACGACGCTTTGATCCAACAGCATTTCGCAAGGCATCTCCAGCCCTTTTGTCAAAGGGAGGCCGCGCGATGACGACCCTCGATCGATTCTCTCTGACTGATTCCAGGTGGAGGACCCGTTTGTGAGACTGAGCATTATTACGGACGAGATTTCACAGGATTTCCTGCACGCGCTGCGGGTGTGTCGCGAGCTCGGGGTCGATACTATTGAACTGCGCCGGGTTGGGGAGAGAGAGATCGTTTTCCACGATGCCGCCAGCCTGGCGCGCCTGAGATCTCTCCTGCGCGCTCAGGGCTTGCGCGTCTGCTGCATCGCTTCTCCCTTTTTGAAATGTCCCCTGTGGCGCGAAACGGCCCTGACAGACCATTCAGAGGAACAGGAACGCGAATGGGATATTCTGCAGCGCTCGTTTGAGGTCGCTGCTCTGTTTGAGGCTCCCCTGGTGAGAACCTTCTCTTTTCTGCGCGTCCCCGATCCGCAGGCCGCACGCCCACTGATTCTGGAGGTGCTCACCGAGGCCGCTCGTCGAACCGCCGCTGCCGGTTTGAAACTAGTGCTGGAGAATGAGCATGCCTGCAATATTGCGACGGGCGAGGAGGCTGGCTGGCTCCTGCGCCACCTGCCGGCGAATGCGTTTGGCCTCACCTGGGACCCTGGCAACGAGGCTTATGTCGGCTCCGATCCTTTCCCCTCCGGCTACCAGCATGTGCGCGGACGCATTTTCCACGTCCACGTCAAAGATGCAATTTTTCCGCGAGATGCGCCCGGGCAGAGGCGCTTCGTCAAAATGGGGACCGGCTCCATCGATTATGTGGGACAGTTCCACGCGCTCGCGACGGACGGCTATGACGGCGCGCTTTCGCTCGAAACACACTATCAGCATCCCACAGGAGGACGGGAGCAGGCCACGCGCGAATCCTTTGCCGTCCTCCGCCAGATGCTCCAGGAGGCAGGTGTCGCTCTTGATGACTATGGCAGATAGCTCAGCGCAGACAGTACACACAAGGCGCTTGCGCCATGCAATCATCGGCGTCGGCGCCGGTATCTTCAACGGGCACCGTCCCGCGCTGGCCTTGCCAGCCGTCGATCTCGTCGCCGTCTCAGATATCAATACTACGACGGGCCGACAGCGCGCCGACGAGTTACAGTGCGCCTTCTACGAGGATTACCGGCAGATGCTGGCCGAGGCACAGCCGGAGGTTGTGGTCATTCTGGCCCCTCCTTTCCTCCATGCGTCCATGACCAGGGAGAGCCTGCTGGCGGGATCTCACGTGCTGGTCGAGAAGCCAATGGCCATTCAGGTGGCCGAGGCCGACGAGATGATCGAGACGGCCCGCCGCTGCCAGCGCCTGCTCGGGATTGTTTTTCAGCAGCGCTGGCGTCCCGAGATTGTAGCCGCGCGCAGGTTGTTGCAGGAGGGCCTGCTGGGCGAAATTCAGCGTGTCGAACTGACGGCTGTGTGGACGCGCCCGACGTTCTACTATCGCATGGCTCCCTGGCGTGCTACCTGGCGCGGAGAAGGGGGAGGAATTGTCATCAATCAGGCGTCGCACCACCTTGATCTCCTCTGCCACCTCCTCGGCTCGCCCCATCGCGTTCTCGCCTGGATGCGCAATCTGCTCCATCAGATTGAAACCCAGGATACCGTGCAGGCGATGCTCGAATGGCCGGGCGGAGCTTTAGGTACGCTCCATATCAGCACCGCAGAGGCCGATGATCCAGAGCGCCTGAAGATCGTCGGCACACGCGGCTCGCTTGAGCTTGGCCCCGGCAGGCTGCACGTCCAGCGCCTTGAGATTGACCTGCGCGAATACGCGCGCACCAGCCAGCATCCCTACGCTCGACCTGAGCGCCACCCCTATGCAGTCTCCCTCGATCAGGGGAAAGGCGATCACGTCGCTGTCTACCGCAGCTTCCACGCCGCCATCCTTCACGGAGACCCCGGGTATGTCGATGGCGTCCAGGGTCGCCGGGAACTGGAGCTGGCCAATGCGCTGATCTATTCCAGCTATCTCCATTGCGAGGTCGAATTGCCGCTCGACCGTCAACTGTACGCGGCCCTGCTCAAGGATCTCCAGGAGCAGCACACTGATAACTGACTATAAGAAAGAACAAAGAGGAGAGAATGTTATGGCGGTCCGCACGATTGGAATTATCATGAACGGCGTCACCGGGCGCATGGGAACCAACCAGCATCTCATCCGCTCGATTGTGGCGATCCGCCAGCAGGGCGGGGTTACACTGCCTGACGGCGATCGGCTCATACCCGACCCGCTCCTGGTTGGCCGCAACGAGGACAAGCTGCGCGCGCTCGCACGGGCGCACGATATCGAGCGCTGGAGTACAGATCTTGAGACCTGCCTGGCCAACCCTAACGACGCGATCTACTTTGATGCGCAGACGACCTCCCTGCGTCCCGCGAGCCTGAAAGCGGCGATCCGGGCCGGCAAGCATCTCTACTGCGAGAAACCCGTCGCTCCCGATCTGGCAACAGCTCTTGAACTGGCGCGCATGGCGCAGTGGGCAGGAGTCAAGCATGGCGTTGTACAGGATAAGCTTTTCCTGCCCGGTCTGCTCAAGCTGCAGCGCGTTATTCAAAGCGGCTTCCTGGGCCGTATCCTTGCAGTACGCGGCGAGTTCGGCTACTGGGTTTTCGAGGGAGACTGGCAGCCCGCCCAGCGTCCCTCCTGGAATTATCGCAAGGAGGAGGGAGGCAGCATCATTCTTGACATGCTCTGCCACTGGGAATATGTGCTCTCCAATCTTTTTGGCCCGGTGCGCGCGGTTTCCTGTCTGGGCGCGACGCATATCCCGCAGCGGGTGGATGAGCGTGGGATCTCCTATGCCTGCACCGCCGACGATGCTGCGTATTCCACTTTCGAACTGGAGGGAGGAATTATCGCGCACTTTAACTCCTCCTGGTGCGTGCGCGTGTATCGTGATGAACTGCTCTCCCTGCAGGTCGATGGCACGCACGGCAGTGCCATTGCAGGATTGCGTGGATGCAAGGTTCAGAGCCGCGTGAACACCCCGCGCGCAATCTGGAATCCAGACGTTCCCAATCCGCTGAATTTCTATGCAGACTGGCAGGAGGTGCCGGACAACGACGCTTTTGACAATGCCTTCAAGCATCAGTGGGAGCTCTTTCTCACGCATGTGGCCTGCGATACGCCTTTCCCCTGGGATCTGCTGGCCGGCGCACGTGGCGTGCAGTTAGCCGGCCTCGCCCTGCAATCCTGGCAGGAGCGGCGCTGGATCGATGTGCCGGACCTGGGCACGCAGATGGAGGAGGGTCACTGATGCACTCTATTCGCCTGCCGCGCGCGGACGGCTCCTGGTTCGACTATCAGCCTGGGGAGCCTTCCGTGTTTCCCACATCCGCCCATCCGGCGCGCAGTCGTGTGGCGTATGTAGCCGCGCACGTCGTGTGCGATCCATTGGCCGACAACAGCCCGACCGCACCCGCGCGCCTGGATTGGGAGGCCACCCTGGCCTATCGTCACCATCTCTGGTCGCTTGGCCTCTCGGTCGCGGAGGCGATGGACACCGCCCAGCGCGGCATGGGACTCGACTGGCCTGCAACCCAGGAGCTTATCCGCCGCTCGCTCACGGAGGCGCGCGCTATCGGCGCAGGGATCGCCTGCGGGGCCGGGACCGACCAGCTCGCTCCCTCGGACAACCTCACGCTGGAGGCAATCCAGGCGGCCTACGAGGAGCAGTGCGCCTTTATCGAGGGCCTGGGTGGGCGCATTATCCTGATGGCGAGCCGCGCCCTGACCGCCTGCGCACGCACGCCGGATGACTATCTGCGCGTCTACGATCGCGTCCTTGCGCAGGTTTCCCGCCCGGTGATTCTCCACTGGCTCGGCGAGATGTTCGATCCCCTGCTAGCCGGCTACTGGGGATCGCGCGACCTGGATGCCGCGATGGAAGTTTGCCTGAGCCTGATCGAGCGCCATGCCGCGAAAATCGAGGGGATCAAGCTTTCCCTGCTCGACGCCGGGCGCGAGGTTGCCATGCGCCGCCGCCTGTCGCCAGGAGTGCGGATGTATACCGGCGACGACTTTAACTATCCCGATCTCATTCTCGGCGATGAACAGGGCTATAGCCATGCGCTCCTGGGGATCTTCGATGCTATCGCCCCTGCCGCTGCCGCTGCTCTGCAGGCGCTGGACGCCGGGGAGCGCGCACGCTACACCCGCATCCTGGCGCCGACCGTGCCGCTGGCGCGCCATATCTTTCAAAGCCCGACCTCTTTCTACAAGACCGGCGTGGTTTTTCTGGCCTATCTCAATGGATACCAGGAGCACTTCCGCATGGTGGGAGGTCTGGAGACGGGCCGCTCGCTCGTCCACCTCGCGCAACTCTTTGTGCTCGCCGATGAGGCGGGCCTGCTGCGCGATCCCGCGCTGGCGAGCGAGCGCATGCGCCGCGTCCTACCGCTAGAAGGAGGCAGGTAAAATGCAGGCGTCGCCTTTCTCTGATCTCGCCCGGCTCAGTCTGAATCAGATGACCACCCGGCCCTGGAGTGTACGCAAAGCGGTAGAGGGCTGTGTGCGCGCCGGAATTCCTGCCATCGGACTCTGGCGAGAACCGGTGGCTGAGACCGGGCTGCGCGAGAGCGCGCGGATCGTGGCCGATGCCGGGCTGCGCGTCTCCAGCCTCTGCCGCGGCGGCTGGTTCTGCGCGTCCACTCCCCGCGAACGCCAGGCGCGCCTCGATGACAACCGCCGCGCTATCGACGAGGCCGCCGAACTGGGCACCGACGTGCTGGTACTGGTCTGTGGACCCGCAGCGGACCGGGATATCGCAGCGGCCCGCGCCTACGTCGAAGCATCGATCGCCTCCCTGCTCCCTTACGCGCTTGAGCGCGGCATCAAACTCGGCATCGAACCGCTGCACCCGATGTACGCCGCCGAACGCTCGGTCATCGTGACGCTCGCCGAGATGAACGCAATGGTTCGCCGTCTCAACTCCAATGGCGTCGGCGTGGTCATCGATGTCTATCACGTCTGGTGGGACCCCCAGGTGTATGCGCAGATCGCCGCTGCCTCCGGCCACATCCTCGGCTTCCACGTCTGCGACTGGCTCGTTCCAACGACCGACCTGCTGCTCTCGCGCGGTATGATGGGCGACGGGGTGATCGAGCTACGCCGCCTGCGTGCCGCAGTCGAGGCCGCCGGCTACACCGGTCCGATCGAGGTGGAGATCTTCAATCAGAACCTCTGGCAGTTGCCCGGAGATGAGATCCTGCGCCTGGTCTGTGCCCGTTACCTGGAACACGTGTAAACCGTCCTTCAATCTGTCTTCACCTGTATATCTGGATCAAGCGGTTCAAAACCCTGTGGTGCGCGGAGTTGCGTGATAGAATGCAGGAAGCAGCTTGCCTATCAAACAGGGGTTAGTCTTTAGATCATTGATACATCCAGAAATATGCAGCAAATTGTGTTTCGCTTTTTAGGTCCACCGGAGATCTCCTACAAGGGTCAGTTGATTAAAATCCCGCGGCGGCGCTCGCGAGCGCTGCTTTATTACCTGGTCTCCACCCAATCGCCACAGCCGCGCGAGCGTCTATTGACGCTGCTGTGCGGAGATGTGGATGAAGAGAGCGCACGCAACACCTTTAAAACGCTGTTGGCCGAGGTGCGTTCCCTGTTGCGTGGCTTCGATTCAGCAATTGAATGGATTATCAATGACGGAGATCTGCTCCGGCTCAATCCACACGCGCCTCTCTGGCTCGACACGGAAATCTTTGAAAAAATGACAGCAGGCACCTCGCGGAACCTGAATCAGGCCATCGACCTCTATCGCGGCAGTTTTCTGGATGGTTTTTTTCTGAAGGACGCTCCTGACTTTGACGCCTGGGTACGCAGTGCGCGCGACCATTTTCACCGCCTCTACATCAAGGCGCTGCGCAAGCTGGCGGAGGTGTACGAGTCAGAAAATCAGTTCGAGCAGGCGATCAGTTGTATCCAGATGCTGCTCACGGCTGACCCGCTGCTGGAGGAAGCGTATGCTCGCTTGATGCGGCTCTACTGGAAGACCGGTGATCGCATCGAAGCGCTGCGCCAGTACGAACGCCTCTGCTCCGTCCTGGCCCAGGAACTGGCGATCAGACCTTCGTCGTCCACGCAGGCGCTCTACGAACAAATTGCGCGCCAGGGCTTTGCCTCCGCGTCCTCTTTTCCCATACTCGTCCGAGAGGAACAGGAGGCGCGCCCTTTTGCACAGCCGCTCTCGCCCCCCGATCGCTCGCCACTCACCGCGTGCGCGCCTCTTGTCGGTCGGGCGCGCGAGATAGAATGGTTGCGCTGCCATCTGACCGACGCCGGGGATTCATACCCGCTGCTCCTACTGCAAGGATCGCCGGGCATGGGGAAGACCCGCCTGCTTCAGGAGGTACGCGACATGTTTGGCTCTTTCTGGGTGATCTTCCAGGGCACCTGTCAGGAGATCGAACAGATCCACTCCTACCACGCCATCGTTGCTGCGTTACGCCAGGGGCTGGTCAGAGAAGAGGTCAGCCAGATCAACCTACCGGGCGTATGGCTTGCCCAGCTTGCCCGGCTTCTCCCGGATCAGTTTCAACTTGCTGCGAGCGCACAGGAGTACAATACTATCGAGCCGCTCATCCTGGCCGACGCCCTGGTGGCGCTTCTCAATGGACTTGCACGCCCGCAGCGCCCCGTCCTCTTTCTGCTGGACGATCTCCATTGGGCGGATACACCTACCCTGGCTCTGCTAGGGCACCTGGCAGCTCATGTCCGGCGCGGCAGCGTCTTTCTCCTGGGAACCTACTGCAACGTTCTGGCAGGAGAGCGGCTGGAGCCACTGCGACGCAGCGGCTCACGCCAGCATATGCTGGCCGAACTGACGCTTGCGCCTCTCAGCGCAGCAGATATACGCCAGCTTGCCGCGTGCTTGCTTGCCAGAACTCATCTCGCCTCGCTGCCGGCGCAAGAGCGAGAAGCCCTCCTGACCTGGTGCTGCCAGCGCAGTGAGGGAAACCCATTCTTTGCCTGCGCATGGCTCTCGCTTGCGCTCAAGCAGCCTGAATTGCCGCGCCACCTCTCTGACGTCTCCCTCCCAGAGCCCATCGAGTCCCTGGTCAAACAGCAACTCGCGCAGGTCAGCCGCGAGGCGCTCGCACTTTTAACCGCCGCCGCCTCCCTCGGTCTATCGTTCGACCTCCAGGCCGCCGCTCGCCTCCTTCACCTTGCCGATTCCGCAGCCATCATTGCGAGCGAAGAGCTTCTCCAGAAGAACTTGATCGTCGAGCAGACTCCCGGAGGCGAGGGAAAATATACGTTCACACACAGTGTTGTGAGAGATGTCATTCTTGCTAATACGAGCGCGATCCACCTGCACCACTTTCGGCAGGCCGCGCGGGAGCTATGAGTACAACACCTCGCTTTTTGCACGCTTGTCTGTTTTGCAACTTTTCTGTTACCCCTATGTAACAGGAGTGTGACCCTGCCCGGTTACACTTGCTTACAGTTGAGAGGAGATTCACATGGCGGATCTATCTGGCAAGCAGTCCTTTTCTCTTGAAGGTGTCCGATTTCAACGCTGGCCCTGGTCAATCGAGCGGACAGACAACCTGGATCATCCCTATGTCACTGCTGGCAATCGGGTGTACAGCGTTGCCACTCAACATGGCGAGTTCCCCGACATCGGCTGGCGCCAGCCCAGCGAAATGTCCGGCGTCTGGGACCCGCCCATTAAACTCCTGGACGGCTTCTGGTTGGGAATCACTTTCGGGGAAACCGACCCGGCAAATCCCGTCGAGCAGATTCAATGGCTCACCCAGGCCAGTCGCTGGCAGATGACGCCCGGTGAGGTGGAGATAACCTATCGGTTGCCGGCATTGGAGATTACTCGACGAGAGTATGGGATGGACGACCACGAAGGTATGCTGATCCGCCTGGAACTGACCAACGAGAGCCAGCAGCCCCTGCCATGCATCCTGCACTTTCTGGCCCGGACGGATCTGCGCCTGGCCTGGCTCGGCAAAGACCGCCTGCTCTGGCGCGATGGGCGCGATGAGGCCGTCTATCTGGATGACCTGGCGTGTATCGCAGCCTATAACACAACCAGATCCGCCTATGTCCTCTTCGGCGCACAACGGCGGCCAACAGCGGTGACAATCGGCAACGAGCTCTGGGCTACCCGCCGGACCGAAGGAGAGGGAATCTCCGCTCGTCTCAGCTATGTCCTGAATCTCCCGGCTTGCGGGAGGGAGGAGGTGATCTTTACCATCGCCAGCTCGACGCGCTCCAGCGAGGCCGCTGTGACGACATTTCGCTATGCACAGACAGCAATGGAAACGATCTGCGAGCAACAACGCCAGTCCTA
>Ga0070740_10001798_pt1 | contig 27630 bp, 19 predicted proteins | sample Coa_R2_FD_67286 | JGI IMG/M metagenome (GOLD analysis project Ga0070740, IMG submission 67286) | Surface soil microbial communities from Centralia Pennsylvania, which are recovering from an underground coalmine fire - Coalmine... | ecosystem: Environmental > Terrestrial > Soil > Unclassified ...
GTGGGCAGCTCAGGCTGTTCATCGGGGCGGCTCCTGTGTAGAGAAAGTTTGGTCACTTCCTATTACACCGGGTCGCCCCGCTCTTTTCAAAGACCGAGCATTACCTTTTGAGCACTACCGTCTTTTCTTTTCTCCCCGGTTTTCATACCGACACATCCGAGTAAATACAAAGAGGTACAAGTCCGTACAAAGCCGCTCAGCTTAGAATCAACTCAAAAAGGGCAAGAGGTTACTACCCTTCCTACTACCTCGGACAGAAGTGGCACTTTGTAGTGCCATCTGTCCGTCGCTAAGTTGTTGAAGTTAAAGGGGTATTGAAGGCGGCGATCGGAATCGAACCGACGAATAAAGGTTTTGCAGACCTCTGCCTTACCACTTGGCTACGCCGCCAAAAAGAAAAGATGAAGTATGAATGCCGAACGTTGAACTAAAGTGATTTAATTCCGCGTTCAGCGTTCATACTTCATCGTTTCAAAGCGGGAGACGGGATTTGAACCCGCGACTTCGACCTTGGCAAGGTCGCACTCTACCACTGAGTTACTCCCGCGAGAGCGTCTGAAATTCTACTGATTCGACCGCGCTTGTCAAGCGCACCTGGAACCGGATGTGTCCGAATCAGGTGGTCTGTGCCTGACGGGCTAAAATCTTTTCGCGCACTCTCCGCAAGCCCGACGCGCGGGCGACCGACGCGCTACTCGAAACCACAACCTTTAATCCGACCAAGGCCGCCGTATTGAGTCCGGCTCAAAAAGTCTCCGACCAGCGGCGCTTGCGAAATTTGTCTTCCGTCCAGAAGCCGCGAAACAGCGTCAGGCGCGGGGCGTGCGCGGAGCCGTCTTCGCAAGGGGGCGGGATTAGGACGCTGACGACATCGAAGCGGCAAGGGGCCGGCGTGAGTCCCATCTGCCGACGATAGACTCGCGCGGCGCGCGTGATCTGCCTCTGCTTGCGCAGGTCAACGTTCGCCTCGGGCGCGGCGAAGCGGTCGGAGGCGCGCGTCTTCACTTCGACGAAACAGAGGGTCGGGCCGTCGTAGGCGACCAGATCAATCTCCGCCTGCACGACCGCGCCGCGGCGGTTGCGCCCGACGCCGAGTTTGAAGTTCGAGCCGACGAGCTTGTAGCCACGCGCCAGAAGATACTCCGCGGCGAGTGACTCGCCCTGCCGCCCGAGTTCGAGGTGCGGCGCGACTTCAACGCCGCCCGCGCGTGCGAACCGCGTCCGGGCGAAGCGCGTGCGTGCGCTACTCAGAAGCGTGCGCGTTTTGCTCAGAAGGTCGAGAGGAGATTTCAGCAAGTCCATCCCGTTCGCATCGCGAGGTTGAGTTTTGGTCTGCCTTCTTTCGTCGAAGGCGATTCTTCTTTAGACAAAATTGATAGTCAGCCGGTGCGCCCGCGCGTAATCTCTGTGCAGTCGTGTGGCGCAGGTTATCGCCTGTGCGCCTGTCGGCGCAAGTCGTTTCCGGCGGTGTCGAAGCGCTCGGAAAAGTCGCAGAGATTTCGGAGACAACCTTGCGGCGACAACTGCCGCGGGCTACACTTCAGGACAGGCCCCTCTGAAATTGTATTCACTTCAACGGACGCGAAAGGAGCGCGGCGGGCGACGGACGCGCGGGGATTAGTTTCACACGCGGGCGGGCTTCGGACGATGACGAGCGAGCTGAGAAAAGATGACGGTCGGATGGCGAAAGACGCTGCGGGGCTTCCGCTCGTCGCGATTGTCGGTCGCCCGAACGTCGGGAAGTCAACGCTCTTCAACCGTCTCGTCGGCGAGCGCCGCTCGATAGTCGGCGACGAGTCTGGCATAACGCGCGACCGAATCTACGGCGAGGCCGAGTGGTCTGGCCGCCGCTTCTCGCTCGTTGACACGGGCGGCATCGTGCCGGACGAAACGGCGGTCATCCCCGCGAACATCTTTCGGCAGGCGGCCTTCGCGATTGAAGAGGCCGCCGCGCTCGTCTGGGTCGTTGACGCGCGCGCCGGGACGACGCCGCTCGACGAAGAGTTGGCGGGACTCCTTCGCTCGACGGGCAAGACAGTCTTCGTCGCAGCGAACAAGGTTGACGCGGCGAAGCTCGAAGCCCACGCCGCGGAGTTTCACCGCTTCGGGTTCGAGGAGGTTCTGCCCGTCTCGGCGGAGAACGGCGACGGCGTCGCGGAACTGCTCGACGCGCTCGTCGAACACTTGCCTCGACAGGAAGAGGCCGCGGGCGAAGACGAAGAGGCTGGAGCGCAGAGGCGCGAGGTGCGTCTCGCAATCGTCGGTCGCCCGAACGTCGGCAAGTCTTCGCTGCTGAACAAACTCATCGGCGAGGAGCGTGTCATCGTCTCGCCCGTCGCGGGCACGACGCGCGACGCCGTTGACACCGTGCTCGAAAGCGAGGGCCACGCCTTCTGCCTCGTTGACACCGCGGGCATCCGCCGCAAGGGCAAGACCGACGAGATGGCCGAGAAGCTTTCGGTCGTCATGGCCCGCAGGAGTTTGGAGCGCGCGGACGTTGCCGTCGTCGTCGTTGACGCGGTCGAGGGCGTGACGGCTCTCGACGCCAACATCGCGGGCTACGCGGTCGAGGCCGGCTGCTCGATCATCGTCGCCGTCAACAAGTGGGACGCGCTTCCCGACAAGGACACGCACAGCGTCTCGGAGTTCGAGCGCGACCTGCGCTTCAAGATGAAGTTCCTCGAATGGGCACCCGTCGTCACGACTTCGGCGCTGACGGGCCAGCGCGTCGAGCGGTTACTCCCGCTCGCCCTGCGCGCCAGCGAGGCGCGCAACCGTCGCATCCCGACCTCGCAGCTCAACGCCTTCTTCGAGCGCGTCATGGCTTCGGGCCGCGCGCCGACCGCGCCCGCGCCGGTCAAGGGCGGCCAGTCGCGCCTGCACGTCCAGTACGTCACGCAGGTCGGCGTGCGCCCGCCCTCGTTCGTCGTCTTCACTTCGGGCGGCAAGGGCGGCCTGCACTTCTCCTTCGAGCGCTTCCTCCAGAACCGTCTGCGCGAAGAGTTCGACTTCTTCGCCACGCCGCTCCGAATCATCGAGCGACACAAGAAGAGAGAGGCCAGAGGCTAGAGGCCAGAGGCTAGCGAAGCGCAAATGTCTTTAACTAGCCTCTAGCCTCTAGCTCCTAGCCTCTGGTTTCATATGCCAGACGCAAGCGACAACCCGAAACCCGGCGCGGGCGCATCGCACACGAGCGAAGCCGAGCTTGAGCGGCTGCGCTCGCTCGTCGAGTATCTCGTCGAGGCCAACGAGCAGCTTGAGACGGTCAACCGGATCGTCGCCGCGGTCAACACCAGCCGCACCATCGAAGAGGTCTTCGCGCTCGCGAGCGAGCAGGTGCGCGCGCTCGTCCCGTTCGACCGCGCATCCATAGCCTTGTGTGAAGAAGGCGGCGAGACCTTGCGCGTCTTCGCGCTTTCGGGCGAGCGAGCGGGTTCGCTCGCGGTCGGCGCGCGCGGGCCGCTGCAAGGCTCCGTCACCGAGCTTGCGCTGAAAGAGCGCCGCACCGTCGTCATCCCCGAACTGAAAGACGAGCGGCGTTTCAACGCCTACGCAGACCTTCGGCGCGAGGGCTTTCGTTCGGCTGTCTGCGTGCCGCTCTTCTCGATGCGCCGCGCGGTCGGGAGTCTGAACCTGACGAGCCTCGCGCCCGACGCCTACCAGCGCCGGCACCTGCTCGCGCTCGAGCGCCTCGCCGCGCCGCTCGCCATCGCCATCGAGAAGACCGAGCTGCTCGAAGAGAGCTGGGAGCGCGAGCGCGAGCTGCGCGGACTCTTCGAGATCACGCGAACCTTCTCGACGCTCTCCGACACCTCCGACATCAGCGCGCGCCTCGCACGCTCGATCTGCCATCTCGCGGGCGGCGAGATGGCGCTCATCGCCACCTACGACCGGCGCACGAACGAAGTCCGCGCGGAAGCGCCCGGCTGCAACACGCCGCCCGAACTCATCGAAGAGTTCCGCTTCCGGCTCGAACGCGACAACGCCGCCGCGCCCGTCTATCAAACCGGGGAAGCCTTCGTCTCGAACGATCCCGCCGCCGACCCGCGCCTCAACCGCGACTTCGCCGAGCGCTGGGGCGTGCGCTCGGTTCTGAGCGTGCCCCTGAAGATCAAGCGCGAGCTGATCGGCTTCATCTACGTCGCGAACCGCGCGGGCGGCTTCACCGAGCGCGAACTCCACCTCCTCGAAATCCTCGCCGCGCAGGCCGCCGAGACCATCGTCAACGCGCGCCTCTTCATGACGATTCAGGCGCAGGCCGAGCGCGAGGCGGTCGTCAACCGTCTCTTACTTTCTTTGCAGCGCGGGGGCGAGCCGCGCGAGAAGGTCGGCGCGGTCATCGAGCGCGTCGGGCAGGCGCTCGAACTCGACCGCTGCATCGCGGTGCTGTTCGCCGACGACGAGCACGAGGACTACTACGGCGAGTGGTGCGCCGAAGGAGTCGAGCCGATAACCGACTGGCCCGACGTGCGCGAACGCTCGCCGCTCCGCTACGCCTTGAAGACCGCGCGCCGCCCGCTCGCGGCCACGGACGTGCGCGAGCACCCGCTCGCCGAAGGACTCGAAGACCTCATCGAGCGCATCCGACTGAAGAGTCTCCTCGTCGTTCCCGTCACGCACCTGGGCCGCGTCATCGGCTCGATCAGCGCGCACCAGACGCGCGCGCGCCGCGCCTGGAGCGAGGACGACACGGACTTGCTCGTGGCGGTCGCGACGCACGTCGGCGCGACGCTTGAGAACGCGCGGCTCATCTCGGAACTCCGCGAGGCCAACCGCCTCAAAGATCAGTTCCTCGCGACGCTCTCGCACGAGCTACGCACGCCGCTCACGGCGATCAACGGCTGGGTCGAGATGCTCGCCGAGAGCGAGGCCGTCGAGCGCGACGGGGATTTCGCCGACGGCGTCGAGGCGATTCGCGCGTCGGCCACTTCTCTGACGCAGCTCATCTCAGACCTGCTCGACCTCTCGCGCGTGCAGCGCGGCGTGCTGCGCCTACACCGCGACCTCCTCAACGTCAACCACGTCGTCACGTCCGCCGCGCGCAGCGTCCGGCAGTCGGCACTCGCGCGCCGCCTCGACCTGCGGCTCGAACTCGCCGACGCGCTCCCGCTCACCATCGCCGACGCGCAACGCGTCCAGCAGATTCTCTGGAACCTCTTTTCAAACGCGATCAAGTTCACGCCCGCGGGCGGCCAAATCTTCGTCCGCACGCGCTTCGTCAACGAACGGCTCGATGGTCGCGACGGCGAGGCGGAGGCCGTCGCCGGTTCGGGAGAGAGCGACGACGAGTCGAAAGCGAGCGTTGAAGAATCGAGGGCGGGCGTGGGGCGTTGGGTCGAGATCGAGGTCGAAGACACGGGCGAGGGAATCCGCGCGGACTTCATGCCGTACATCTGGGATCGCTTCCGGCAGGCCGACGGCTCGGCGACGCGGCGGCACGGGGGCTTGGGCATCGGCCTCGCGCTCGTCAAAGAGTTGGTCGAAGCGCACGGCGGGCAGGTCGAAGCCGCGAGCGCCGAGGGGCGCGGCTCGCGCTTCAACGTGCGCCTGCCCGTCATCGAGTTCGACGAGTGGATCGAGCGCGAGCCGCGCTTCGATTCCGGCGAGCGGACTGCGCCGAGCGGCGAAGCAGACAACGCCTGAATCTGATCTAAGACATTTAGGGCGTGCCGGGAAATCAGGGCGGCGCGTGATGACTGTAGGGGCAGGGCTTGTCCCTGCCCGCTAGGGTTCATCGGTTTCAACACACAAATCATAAAACACGACGGGCAGGGACAAGCCCTGCCCCTACAGTTCTGAAAAGCGGTCTTCTTTTTTCTATGACTGAGACGGCACTCGACTTTCAACTGCTCGCGCGCGAAGGCGAGGCGCGCAGCGGGACGATCAAGACGCGGCGCGGCGCAATCGAGACGCCGATCTTCATGCCCGTCGGAACGCTCGGCAGCGTGAAGGGCGTCCGCTTCGAGGAGCTTGAGGCGGGCGACCTCGACTCGGCGGTAATTCTCGGAAACACGTATCACCTCTGGCTGCGTCCCGGCGCTGAAGTCGTGCGCGCGTGCGGCGGGCTTCACAAATTCATCGGGTGGGAGCGCGCGATTCTCACCGACTCCGGCGGCTTCCAGGTCTTCAGCTTGAGCGACCTGCGGCGCATCTCCGAAGACGGCGTCGAATTCCGCTCGCACGTTGACGGTCGCCTCTGCTTCCTCTCGCCCGAAGTCTCGATGGAGGTGCAGGCCGCGCTCGGCTCGGACATCGTGATGGCGTTTGACGAGTGCCTGCCCGGACGCGCGTCGCACGACGCGGCGCGCGCCTCGATGGAGATGACGGCGCGGTGGGCCGGGCGTTCCCGCGCGCGATTCGACGCGCTTCAACGCGAGGGCGCGGACGCGGGGCGAGTCGAAGACGCCGACGGACTCGCGGGCCGACAGTCGCTCTTCGGCATCGTGCAGGGCGCAACTCATCTGGATTTGAGACGCGAGAGCCTCGCGCGCACGGTCGAGGTCGGATTCGACGGCTACGCCATCGGCGGCTTAAGTGTCGGCGAAGAGAAAGAGGTGATGTACGAGGTCGTCGAGCAAGTCGCGCCGCAGATGCCTGCGAACGCGCCGCGTTATTTGATGGGCGTCGGCACGCCCGAAGATTTGGTCGAGTGCGTGGCGCGCGGCGTTGACATGTTCGACTGCGTCATCCCGACGCGCAACGGTCGGAACGGGCAGGCGTTCACTTCGCGCGGGAAGCTGAACATCAAGAATGCGCGTTGGGCTGCGGACACGCGACCGCTCGACGAGGCTTGCGCGTGCTCGGTCTGCCGGAGGCACTCGCGCGCGTACCTGCGACACCTCTTTCTGGCGGGCGAGATGCTCGCGGCTGTCCACCTGTCGCACCACAACCTCGCGTTCTTCCTTGACACCATGCGGCGCGTGAGGCAAGCTATCCGGTCTGGCGAATTCACGCGATTTCGGCGGGAGTTTCTTGTAAGAGTCAACTCCGGCGTCGAGTGAGCCGGCGACCCGCGGCGAGCGTACTTCCCGAAAAAATGCTTCCGGTCGAAGGCCCACCGCGGTCGAGACGACGCCGCGGTTTTTCTTTGCGCGCGGTGGCAAAGCGCGGCGCACGGCGCGAATCCAAAGCGTCTGACGCTGTGGTCGCCGGGCTTAAAATTTCAAAGTTGAAAATTCAAACTCTTTAACTTCAAATGACCAATCTCGCTGTCATCTTACTTCAGGCGGGGGGCGGACTCTTCGGCGCGCTCCTGCCTTTCGTGCTCATCTTCGGCGTCTTCTACTTTCTCATCATCGTCCCGCAGCGCAAACGCCAGAAGGCTTTGCAGGACATGGTCGCGGCGCTCAAGGCCGGCGACAAGATCATCACGTCGGGCGGAGTGATCGCCACGGTCAAGCAGGTCAGGGAGAAGTCGCTCGTCGTGATGAGCGACAAGTCCATGCTCGAAATCACGCGCGCGTCGGTCGCCGGGATGCACGGCGAAGAGGAGAAGGGAAGCTGATAGTAAACAGTTCTCAGTCTTCAGTCTTCAGTCAAGTCCGCGCCGCTTTCTGAAGACTGAAAACTGAAAACCGAAAACCGGGGTTATGAAAAAGAGTCTTACTCAACGCATCATCGTCATCCTTATAGTCACGCTCGCGGGGCTTGCCATCGTCTTCTGGCCGCGCCACAAGCCGACGGCCAAAGACTTAACGCTCGCGGGCATCCAGAACAACCTGCGCGAGACGATTCACCTCGGGCTGGACCTGCGCGGCGGCTCGCACCTCGTCATGCAGGTGCAGGTTCCTGAGTACCTGAGCAACCTGACCAAGCAGACCGCGACCGGCGTGCAGCAGGCCGCGCAGCAGCTCGGCTACGACGTGAAGGAGGTGCGCCCGGAGGCCGACGAGAAGAACAACACCTACCGCGTCGTCCTCGTCGCGGGCGACCCGTCGAAGATTCCCGACCTGCGCGACCAACTGCCGCGCAAGGTCAACGACTTCGACCCGAACACTTGGTCTGAGACGACGAACGGCAACACCGTGACGTGGGAGTTGACCGACCGCGCGAAGGCAGACCTCGGCACGCGCGCGACGCAGGACGCGATGAAGATCATCGACTCGCGCATCAACTCCATCGGCGTCGCCGAGCCGACTCTTCAGGAGTACGGCACGGCGGCCTCGCACCAGATTCTCTTGCAGATGCCGGGCATGTCCGACCCCGAAGGCGTCAAGAGGCTGCTCGCCACCGAGTCGAAGCTTGAACTGATGAAGGTCGTCAGCCCGAACAACCCCGCGCCGATCCAGACCTACCCGACGAAGGAAGCGGCAATCGCCTCGCTCGGCGGCACGGTTCCGCCTAACCGCCGCGTGCTGCCTTACAAAGAGGGCAACGAGCCGACGCAGGCCGGGCAGAACCCTTCGTCGCCGAACCAGCCGCAGGCGTGGGTCGTCGTCGAAGACCCGCCGGTCGTTGACGGCAGCGAGTTGCGGAGCGCCGAGGCGGTCAACGCCGGGCCGACCGGCAGCAGCGACACCTACCACATCGCCTTCACACTGAAGCCTTCGGGCGCGCAGAAGTTCGGCGCGTGGACGGCGGCGAACGTCGGCGCGTACATGGCCGTCGTCCTCAACGACGAGGTTCAGTCCGCGCCCTTCATCAAGTCGCAGATCACCGACCAGGGGCAGATTGACGGCAACTTCACGAAGGCTTCCGCCGACGGCCTCGCGCTCACGCTGCGTTCGGGCGCGCTGCCGGCGAAGATCAGCTACATCGAAGAGCGCACGGTGGGGCCGAGCCTCGGCAACGACTCCATCAAGGCGGGCGTGACGGCCTGCATCGTCGGCCTCCTGCTCGTCGTCCTGACGATGGTGATTTACTACCGCTGGTCGGGGATCAACGCGGTCGTCGCGCTGATGCTCAACACCGTGCTGACGCTCGCCGCGCTCATCCTTTTCAACGCGACGCTGACGCTGCCCGGCATCGCCGGCATCATCCTCGGCATCGGCATGGCCGTTGACTCGAACGTGCTGATCTTCGAGCGCATCCGCGAAGAACTCCACAGCGGCAAGACCGTGCCGTCCGCGATTGAACTCGGTTTCGCGCGGGCCTTCGTGACCATCGTTGACACGCACGTGACGACGATCATCTCGTCGGCCTTCCTGTACGCCTTCGGCGGCGGGACGCCCATCCGCGGCTTCGCCGTCACGCTCGTCCTCGGCCTTCTGGCGAACCTGTTCACGGCGGTCTTCGTCTCGCGCACGATCTTCATGTGGGAGCTTTCGCGCAAGCAGGGGCGCGTCGAGACGCTCAGCATTTAAGGCGGTGATAAGTGATGAGTGATAAGTGATAAGCAAAACACTTACCGCTTCACTCATCACTTGTCACCCATCACTTATCACTACTGGGATTGATATGTTTCAGTTATTCCATAACGTAAACCTCGACTGGCTCAAGCTGAGGAAGGTTTTTATCCTCCTCTCGACGACCATCATGCTCGCGGGCCTCGCGTCCGCGCTCTTCCGGCAGGCGTATCATCCGGGCGGCACGGACGCCTTCAACCTCGGCATTGACTTCAAGGGCGGCACGGTCGTCACCGCGGAGTTCAAGCAGCGGCCCGCGCCCGAGACCATCCGCGACGCGCTCCACGCGCAGGGCATCTCCGACCCGATCATCCAGCCCGTCACCGACAAGCCCGGCGACGTGCTCATCCGCCTGCCCAAACTCGAAACCAACGAGAACGTGGCCGGGAAGACGCAGGTTGATGTCGGTCGCGCGGACGTGGCGAAAGCCTTGCAGACCTTCGGCACGCAGGTCGGCATCAACGACCCGTTCCCCGACCAGGGCAACGCCTTCAAGATCATTGGCACGGAGGCCGTCGGCGTGATCGCCGGCGACTCCTTCCGCATCCAGGCCGTGAAGGTGACGCTGCTCGCGCTCATCGGGATGCTCCTCTTCATCTCCTTCCGCTTCGAGTGGACTTACGGCGCGGCGGCGGTCATCGCGGTCTTCCACGACGTTCTCATCACGCTCGGCTTCTTCTCCATCTTTCAGTTCGAGGTCAACCTGACGGTCGTCGCCGCGCTCCTCACGCTCGTCGGCTTCTCGGTCAACGACACCATCGTCGTCTTCGACCGCATCCGCGAGAACCTGCGGATGCACCGGCGCTCGAACCTCTACGACGTGACGAACGACTCGATCAACCAGACGCTCTCGCGCACGATCATCACGTCGGGACTCGTCTTCCTCTCGGTGCTGGCGCTCGTCGTGTTCGGGGGCGAGGTCTTGCGCGGCTTCTCTCTGGCGCTCCTGATCGGCATCGTCTTCGGCACGTACTCCTCAATCGCCATCGCCAGCCCGATCATGGTCTGGTGGCAGCAGCGGCTTGAGGCGGGCAAGTCGCAAACGCTTCCGGCGGGCACGCGCGGCGGCGGGGGCGGCGGCCCGCGTCGTCAGCCCGCGCAGAGCGCGCGCAACACGAAGGCGAGCGCGGCGGCGCGTTAACGCTTCAACATCAAGGGGCCGCGCCCAGGACAACGAGTCGGGCGCGGCCCTTCGCCCGTGCATCCCTTACACGCACCGGCGTCAAAAAAATCGAACAAGCGGTAAGCACCGGCATCTATACAAACGAACGGCGGGATGCGTCGGCGAGGTCTGAGTTTATTTTGACTTGACTTGGCCGCGGATTGCGACATAGACTGAGCGCGTTGCTGGCCCAATAGAATATTTTACGAACGCGCCCGTCTCGCGAGGTTGTGTGAGACGGACGTTTGAGCCGTGAGCGTTCGTCTTTGCGGGGCCGGCGAATCCGTTTCATACCCTGTTTGGCGAGCGTGAAGAAGGATTGACCCCGCGTCTTCAGTTTTAGCGCGCGGGCGAGCGCTCCGGCCATGTCCCCCGTTCCTTTTGGCACAAAGAATCAACCCGGCGGGCGTTTTTGATTGAAAACGTTTTTGAATCACAACTCTACCGTAAGAGTCATGTGATTAAATAAGATCGAATTAAACCCTGATCCACCTGGCATTGGAAGAGGGAGGATAGAGAGATGTTCGACACGTTGGTTGAGTCCGGCTCGCACGCGGACGACCTCGCGCGAAAAGGTTCGTTTTTCCTCGGCACGGTCGTCATCTACGCCGTGGTGCTCGTCTCGGTCGCGGTCTTAGGCATTTACCTGTACAACGACTCGATACCCGACCCGAGTCTCGAACTTTTGACTCTGGTCGCGCCCGCGCCGATGCAGGCCGAAGAGCCGAAGCACCAGGACGAGCCGAAGCCCCAGAAGAACGAGCCGCAGGTCGCGATGCGGCAGGAGATTTCGGTCGTCGCGCCCGTCGTCCAGAGCCACGAGGTCGCGAAGGAGACGACCAAGGAGGTCGCGCGCGACGTTTCCAAGTTCGTCGTCCAGGGCAGCCACGACGCGGGCGACGTGAACCTTGCGGCGGCTTCGGGCGTCGTCCCCGGCGTCGGCACGGGCGGCGGCGGCACGGGCGGCCCAGTGGTCGGCGGCGGCGACGAGCCTCCTCCGCCCCCTGCGGCACCCAAGCCCACGCCCACGCCGGAGCCTAAGAAGACTGTGGTTTCGGGCGGCGTGCTGACAGGCAAGGCCATCAGCAAGCCGCCGCCGGTTTACCCGGCCATCGCGAAGGCCGCGCGCGCGCAAGGGACGGTCGTCGTGCAGATCACGGTTGACGAGTCGGGGCGCGTCATCTCGGCCTCGGCCATCAGCGGCAACCCGCTCTTGCAGCAGGCGGCGGTCTCGGCGGTGCGTAACTGGAGGTTCTCGCCGACGATGCTGACGGGGCAGCCCGTGAAGGTGACGGGCACAGTCACAGTCAATTTCACGCTTCAGTAGCGGCGCGCGAAACTTTTTAGCCGGACATGGGGCGGGCCTTCACCCGCGCGTGAGGCCCGCCCGCAACGTCCGCGGCACTTTCGACATCTCAAACGAAAACCTTTTGGAGGATTTTTACCGTGACCATTCTGATGAGCATTCTCGGAAGCAAGGCCCTCAGCTTCTTCGTCTTCCTGTTCCAGGCGCAGGCGGGCAACGACAAGGAGAGTCTGAAGTCGGCCTTCACCATCACCGAGATGGTTAAGAACTTGGGCTGGGTGGCGCTCACAGTCATCGTCATCCTGCTCATCATGTCCATGTACTCCATCGCGATCATGGTCGAGCGCTTCCTGACTTACTCGGCGGCCAAGAAGCAGTCGCGCGAGTTCGCGCCGCGCGTCGCCCAGGCCCTGAAGAACGACCGCATCGAAGAGGCCATCAACATCAGCGACAAGCACAAGAAGTCGCATCTCGCGATGGTCGTCAACGCGGGCCTTCAGGAGTTCCGCGCCCACGACGCGTCGAGCGACATCTCCGGCGACGAGATCGAGGCCAGCAAGCGCGCCCTGCAACGCGCCATCGCCATCAAGTCGGCGGAGTTCAAGCGCGGCCTTTCGGGACTCGCGACCATCGGCTCGACGGCCCCGTTCGTCGGACTCTTCGGCACGGTGTTCGGCATCATCAACGCGTTCACCGGCATGAAGGCCGCCGAGGGCGCGGGCATCGGCGCGGTCGCGGGCGGCATAGCCGAGGCGCTGCTGACGACCGCACTCGGACTCGCCGTGGCCGTCCCCGCCGTGTGGCTCTTCAACTACTTCACCGGCAAGGTTGACGGCTTCATCATCGAGATGGACAACTCGGCCTCCGAGCTGATTGATTACTTCCTGAAGAACCGCACGCGGCAACTCAGGTCGTAAGTTTTATTTTAAGAGTTCGGCGCGTCGCACTGCCGTGTCGCGCGGGCATCGGAGTCCGCGCGGCGACCGCAGTTTGCGGCGGCGCGCCCGGCCCGCGGGCGCTCAGGAGATAAAGCGATGGCAATGACAAGTGGCGGAGGCGGCGGCCTCCAATCCAACATTAACGTCACGCCGATGGTGGACATCATGCTGGTGCTGCTGATCATCTTCATGGTCATCACGCCGCTGCTTCAGTCGGGCGTCTCGGTCACGCTCCCGCACAACGACAACCCCGACCCCGACCAGAACATCATCAAGGACACGTCGGTCGTGATCGCGATTACGGAGAACGGCGACATCTACATCGGCAAGAAGAAGATTGATAAGGATCAGTTGAAGGCCGAGATAGACCAGAAGATGGCGACCAAGGAGGACAAGGATCGCATCGTCTATATACGCAGCGACATCAACGCCAACTATGGCGCGGTCGTCGATACGATCAACGTGATCCGCGATTCCGGGATCGACCAGATCGGCCTGGTCGCCGACAAGAATAAGGGCGCGGGCGGCCCCGCGACAGCCGCGCCGACGCCCGCCTCGTGAGGCGGCGGACTTCAGGCAGGACGGAGGAATAATCAGATGGGAATGACTTCAGGCGGTTCGGGGGCGGCCCCGAACATTAACGTCACGCCGCTCATAGACATTTTGCTGGTGCTGCTGATCATCTTCATGGTCATCTCCCCGCTGAAGCCCGCGCGCTTCAAGACGCTCGTGCCGGAGAACAGTAAGGAGATGAGCGCGCAGGCGAAGCAAAGCCCGCAGACGCTTGTCGTTGACATCCACAAGGACCTTACGGCGGACCTCCTTCGCGGCGGCAACAAGATCGCCGACGCCTCCGTCAACGACCCGAGCAAGATCGCCTCGGCTCTCGCCACAGAGTTCAAGACGCGCAAGGACGAGCAGCGCTGGAAGACCGGCTTCGAGAGCCGGGCCGACTTGTCGCCCGACGACCGTATCGAGAGAACGGTTTTCATCAAAGCGCCTGAGACTTTCCACTACGGCGACGTGGTGAAGGTCATTGATGCCGTCAAGGGCGCGGGGGCGGAACCCGTCGGCCTTCAGACGGAGGCGCTCGACCAGTAAGTTTTGACGGGCGCGCGCGCCGCGGACGCCCGCGGCCAGTCTTCGGGGACTGCGGCTGTCGGACGCGCGCGCCGTTCGCCCACACGCCCCTAAAGCTTCAGACCTTTTGCCCGGAGCAACCATCCAATGAAACTCTCTCGAATCAGCATCGCGGCCCTGCTCGCCGCGCTGGTCGTCACTTCCGGCGGGTGCGCTCTCGTCAACCGCGTCCGCGCCAAGAACGCTTTGAACGAGGGCGTGCGCGCCTACCGTGAGGGACAGTTCGCCGAGGCGGAGCAGAAGTTCCGCCAGGCATACGAATTCGACCCGACGGAGAAGAACGCGCCGCTCTTCATCGCGCGCTCCATCCAGCAGCAGTACAAGCCCGGCGTCAACACGCCCGAAAACATCGAGGTCGGCAACCGCGCGATAGCCGCCTACCAGGACATACTCAACAAAGACCCCGCCAACGAGGGCGCGTACAGCACCATCGTCTATCTCTACGGGCAGATGAAGAACGATGACAAGGTCACGCAGATGCTCACGCAGCGCGCGAGCATGACCTCGATCCCGCCGGAGAAGCGCGCCGAGGCGCTCGTCATCCTCGCGAGCAAGCAGTGGCAGTGCTCCTACGACATCACCGAGCAGAAGGAGAACAAGTCCACCGAGGAGAAGGGCGGGAAGGTTCTGATCCACTACAAGAAGCCGGCCAACCAAGCCGACTTCGACAAGGCCAACCAGTGCGCGACCCAGGGGCTGCAACTCGCCGAGCAGGCCGTCTCGCTCGACCCGAACAGCGCGAACGCCTGGACTCAGAAGGCCAACCTCCTGCGCGAGAAGTCGAAGCTGGCGGAGATGTCCGGCGACGCGAAGGCCAAGGAGGATTTGGACAATCAGGCCACGCAGGCCCGCGAGACGCAGGCCAAGCTCGCCGCCGCGGATCAGAAGAAGAAGGAGGCCGAGGCCGCCGCCTCGCCCACGCCTCCCGCCAGCTAGAAGCTTCTGACCACAGCGCCGCATCCCCCGCGAGTCGCCGGCGCGCAAAACAGACACGAACGTCCCCGGTGATGCCCGGCTTCCCGTCGGGCATCACCTGTTTTTATAATAGCGGTTAGCTATTAGCTGTTGGCTAAAACGCTGCCGAAGAGGTGCGGCAAAAGAAAATCGGCCCCCGTTCATCAAAGAAAAAGCTAAAAGCCGACGGCTAATAGCTAACCGCTTCGCCAATGATTCGCATCGAGGAAATCGTCGAGAAGGTCGGGCGCAACCACCCGCAGGCGGATTTGGACGTTCTGCGGCGCGCCTACTTCTTCTCCGCGCTCCACCACAAGGGGCAGACTCGCGCCAGCGGCGAGCCGTACCTCGTCCACCCGCTCGAAGTCGCGAACATCCTCGCCGACATGAAGCTCGACGAAGTCTCGGTCGCCACGGGGCTGCTGCACGACGTGGTCGAGGACACGCTCGTCGAGCCGGAAGTCATCCGCGACTCGTTCGGCGAAGAGATCGCGCACCTCGTTGACGGGCTGACGAAGATCGCGCAGATCAGCAACCAGTCGCGCGAGGAGCAGCAGGCCGAGAACGTCCGCAAGATGCTCCTCGCGATGGTTGACGACGTGCGCGTCGTGCTCGTCAAGCTCGCCGACCGCCTCCACAACATGCGGACGCTCCAGCACCTCAAGCCCGAAAAGCGCCGCCGCATCGCGCAGGAGACCCTCGACATCTTCGCGCCCATCGCGCACCGCCTCGGCATGGGCCGCCTGCGCGGCGAACTCGAAGACCTCGCGTTCAAACACCTGCACCCGGAAGAGTACCGCGAGCTGTCCGAACAGTTGGAGCGCCGCAGCAAAGAGCACGAGGCTTTTCTCTCTCAGGTCACTTCACGCATCGAGGAGAAGATGCGCGAGGCCGACGTTCCGCTCGTCCGCGTCGAGGGGCGCGTCAAGCGTCTCTACTCGATCTGGAAGAAATTGAAGCGGCAGAAGATTCAACTCGACCAGGTTTACGACCTCATCGCCGCGCGCATCATCACGCCCGACGAGACGCGCTTCTGCTACGCCGCGCTCGGCGTCGTCCACACGCTCTGGCAGCCCATTCCGGGCCGCTTCAAAGACTGGATCGCCACGCCCCGCGACAACCTTTATCAATCTCTGCACACCTCGGTCATCGGCACGAAGGGTCAGCCGTTCGAGATTCAGATTCGCACGGAGGAGATGCACCGCATCGCCGAGGAGGGCGTCGCCGCGCACTGGAAGTACAAGGAGGGGAAGCGCGGCGCGCACGACGACGACGAGGCGTTCCAGTGGCTGCGCTCGCTCGTCGAGTGGTCGCAAGAAGTGAAGGACTCGCGCGACTTCCTCGAATCCCTCAAGCTCGACCTCTACCCGAAGGACGTTTACGCCTTTACGCCGATGGGCAAGATCATCCAGCTCCCGCGCGGCGCGACGCCCGTTGACTTCGCGTACATGATTCACACAGAGGTCGGCAACACCTGCACGGGCGCGCGCATCAACGGGCGGATGGTTCCGCTTCGGACGACGATTCAGAACGGCGACGTGGTCGAGATTCTCACCAGCCCGAACTCGCACCCGTCGCGCGACTGGCTCAACTTCGTCACGACCACGCGCGCGCGCAACCGCGTCCGCCACTGGGTCTCCGAGCAGCAGCGCGCCGAATCAATCGAGATCGGGCGCAAGCTCTTCGAGAAGGAGGCCGTGCGCTTCCGCCTGTCGCCGAAGAAACTTTTGGGCGACGGCGACGGCGAGTTCAAGCGCATCGCGAACGAGTACGGCTACGGGCGCGTTGACGACCTGCTCGCGGCCATCGGCTACGGCAAGCTCGTCCCGCGCAACGTCATCGCCAAGTACGTCGGCCCCGAAAAGTTCGCCGAGATCGAGCAGAAGAAGGAGTCGCCGCTCCGAAGCAAAGTCAACGCGGGCGTGCAGGCCGTCAAGAAGTTCATCCGCCTCGGCGACGACGCGATAGTCGTGCGCGGCCTCGACGACCTGCTCGTCACGCGCGCGCGCTGCTGCAACCCCGTCCGCGGCGAGGAGATCGTCGGCTACATCACACGCGGCAAGGGCGTCACCGTCCACGCGCGCCGCTGCACGAACGTCCAGTCGCTGATGGTCAACCCCGAACGCGTCGTCGAGGTCGAGTGGGCCGGCGCGGACGACGGGCAGGCATCGTTCGCCGTCAAACTCCTCGCCGTCACCGAAAACCGGACGGGCATGATCGCCGACGTGACGAACGCCATCAAAGACATCAAGACCAACATCCGCGCCTCCAACGCCACGGTCGCGCCCGACGACCGCGGGCGCATCGAAGTCACGGTCGAAGTCTTCGACCTCAAGCACCTCGACAAGGTCATGTCCTCCATCCGCAAAGTCCCCGGCGTCCTCGATGTCGAGCGCATCCAGGGCGCGGCGTGAAGAAGCGATCAGTTTTCAGCTACAACCTTTCTTCACCCTGCCGAGTCATACATCCATCCGCCGCGAAAAGGTCATCAATGTGTAAGCATCTCGAATGGACTCGGCCCTGACGGCGGACGAAAGCTGAAAGCTAAATGCCGAAGGCTGGCGGCTTCTCCGTTTGCCGTGCGCCGGACGCTCTGTTAAAATCCGCACTTTGCTTGCAGACCTGCGAAAAGAGATTGCTCATACAGTGAAGCGAATCGTCAAAACTGAGGACGCGCCGCAGGCCATCGGGCCTTACTCGCAGGCCGTCGTCGCCGGCGGGCTGGTCTTCGCGTCGGGGCAGATTCCGATTGACCCGGCGACGGGGCAGTTCGTCGAGGGCGGCATCGCGGAGCAGACCGGGCAGGTCTTGCGAAACGTCTCGAAGGTTCTGGAAGCCGCGGGCACGGGACTCGACCGCGTCGTGAGGACGACAGTCTTTCTCGCCGACATGGGAGACTTCGCGGCGATGAACGAGGTTTATGGGAAGTTTTTCGGCGAGAACCCGCCGGCGCGCTCGACCGTGCAGGCCGCGCGACTGCCGCGCGACGCGCGCGTCGAGATTGACGTGATCGCGCTCGCGGGCGACGAGTGAATTTGGTTGTTCGGAATTCGAGCCTGCGGCGTACTTCGGCGGTGAAGCAGCCTTAAAGTCGCCGGCTCCGAGACGGCAAGCGAAAGGCGGCGAGCGCCTGCGAACCGGGAAGCGCCAGCCGCCCCTGTTGATTGAAAAGTTCTTTCTAGTTCAGGCCGCCTTCGCGACCTTGCCCGCCTTGATGCAGGACGTGCAGACCTTCATGCGGACGTTGCCGCCCTGCGGGCGCTGCACGCGGATGGACTGAAGGTTCGGGTCGAAGCGGCGGCGCGTGCGGTTGTTCGCGTGCGAGACGTTGTTGCCGAACTGCGGCCCCTTGCCGCAGACTTCGCATCTTTTAGCCATGACAGTTTAATTAACCTCCGAGCATTAAAAAGGCGCGTGCCGCTCGCCCTTGTGCCACACGGTCGGGACTTCGGCGCACGTCAGAAACGAAAACTTATAGCAAACGGATTTATGCAGCGTCAAGTTGAGGCCAGCCGCCTGTGGGCGTGTCCGAGGCGTCAACATCTGAGAGAAAGTTAAGGAGCGTAAGAGCCAAAGTGCCCAGAGTCTTCAGAAACATCGCCACACTCGCCTTCGTCACGACCGTCCTTCTCGCATTCGCCGCGTGCAACGGCAAAGGAAACGGCCAAGCCTGCAAGGATGTCGCCGCCACCGTCAACGGCAAAGACATCTGCCTAAGCGACGTTGACCGCATCATCAACCAGCAGACGCAGGGTCAGCAGTTGTCGCCGACGCAGCTCGCGGCGGCGCGGCTTCAGGCGCTCGACAGTCTGGTGCAGCGCGAGGCCGTAGTCCTGCGCGCCGAGAAGGAGAAGACCGTCCCGACCGAAGACGAGGTGACGACGGCCATCAACAACCAGAAGCAGCAGATGACCGCCGAGGAGTGGGAGAAGTTTCTGAAGGAGAACAACCTCACCGACCAGCTACTGCGCGACGAGGCGCGGAAAGACCTCGCCATCAACAAGCTTCAGGACAAGCTCTTCGGCAAGATCACCATCCGCGACCAGGAGGTCTCGGACTTCTACAGCCAGAACAAGGAACAGTTCGTCAACCCGCGCGGCGTCGCGCTCTCCGACATCGTCGCCGACCCGCGCGACAGCGGCGGCCTCTACGCGAACGACGCCAAGAGCGAGGCCGAGGCGACGGCCAAGATCAACGGCATCGAGGCGCAGCTCAAGACCGGCGCTGACTTCGCGACCGTGGCGCGCGCCAACAGCGAAGACCAGAGCGCCGCGCGCGGCGGCGACATCGGCTTCGCCAACGAAGACGATCTCAGGCAGAACGGCTTTCCGCCCGACCTCGTCAGCAAACTCTTCAGCACGATGAAGGTCGGCGACATCACCGAGCCGATTCATTTCCCCGACGGTCGCTGGATCATCTTCAAGCTGACGAACCGCCAGCTTGAGACGAAGCCGCTCAACCTCGACGACCCCGGCGTGCGCGACCAGATCAAGCAGGCGCTCATCAACCAGCGGCAGACGATCCTCAAGGCGGCGCTCATCAGCAACGCCATGAGCGACGTGACGGTCGTCAACAAGCTGGCCGAGAGTATGCTCAACGACCCGAACAACCTCGGCAACCAGCCAATCACGCCCGGCGGGCCGGGAGCGAACGCGAACGCCCCGTCCGCGTCGCCGACGGCGGCGACGACGCCCGCGGCGAGCAACTCGGCGCCGGCCACGACCGCCTCGCCCGCCGCGCCGAAGCCAACGCCGGCTGCGAGACCCGCGGCTGCCGCCACGCCGCACCCGCAGGCCACGCACCCGCCCGCGGCGGCGCCCGGCGCGACGCCGAAGAAGTAGGCCGTTTTAAAAGTCGCGGGCGTTACGATTCGCCCGCGCCGCTGGCCGCCGTTCGGCCAGTTCAGAAGTGACGGACGAAGCGGGCGAGGCCGCCGACTTTCAGCGAGCCGGACCCGCTTCATTCGCGTCTAATGTAGCGGAGTATTAATTGCGACTAGCTGAAGCTAGTGGCAACTGAAGCTTTCAGATCACCAAGAATGCTTTTTCGTCTGACCGACGTTCACAAATCTTACGGCGCGCAGGACGTTCTGCGCGGCGCTTCTTTGCAGGTCAACGTGGGCGAGCACGTCGGACTCGTCGGCAGAAACGGCGCGGGCAAGACGACTCTCTTCCGCCTCGTCACCGGCGAAGAGTCCGCCGACCGCGGCGACGTTGTGCGCGCGCGCGGACTCCGCCTCGGACTCCTCGAACAGCACGTTGACTTCGAGCCGGGCGCGACCGTCCACGAGGCCGCGCTCGCCGCCTTCGGCCAGCTTCAGGCAATCGAGCACGAGATGCACCAGCTCGAGCACCGCATGGCCGAAGCGCCCGAAGACCTCGACGCGGTGCTAGCGCGTTACAGCGACCTTCAGCAGGAGTTCGAGCACCAGGGCGGCTTCGAGTACGCCGCGCGCGCCGAATCAATCCTGCAAGGTCTCGGCTTCGACCGCGACTCGTGGGCGATGCCGACCGAGATTCTTTCGGGCGGGCAGAAGAACCGCCTCGGACTCGCGCGGCTTCTACTTGCCGAGCCGGACGTTCTGCTGCTCGACGAGCCGACGAACCACCTGGACGTGTCGGCGGTCGAATGGCTCGAAGAGTTCCTCACTGGCTACAAGTCGGCCTACGTCATCATCAGCCACGACCGGTACTTCCTCGACCGCGCCTGCACGCGCATCGTCGAGGTCGAGAACGGTCGCGCCGTAAGCTACGCGGGCAACTACTCGGCCTTCCTCGTCGAGCGCGAGGAGCGGCGCGAGATACAGATGCGCGCCTACGAGAACCAGCGACAGCTCATCGAGAAGACCGAGGAGTTCATCCGCCGCAACATCGCCGGCCAGAAGACGAAGCAGGCCAAGTCGCGCCGCAAGATGCTCGAAAAACTTGAGCGCGTTGATGTCGTCCGCCCCGACCAGTCTTCGGGCAACTTCCAACTGCAAAAAGTCGAGCGCGCGGGCACGTATGTTTTGACCGTGAAAGACGCCGCCATCGGCTACCCCGGCAAGATTCTCGCCGAAGGACTCAACTTCATCCTTCGGCGCGGCGAGGCTCTCGGCATCATCGGCCCGAACGGTTCGGGGAAGACGACATTCGTCAAGACCGTTCTCGGCAAGCTCCCGCAGCTCGCGGGCGAAATCAAACTCGGCGCGAACGTCTCGGTCGGCTACTACGCGCAGCAGCTCGACGACCTCGACCCGCGCAACGAGATCATCATGGAGCTGCGCCGCGTCGCGCCGCAGTCGGCGACGGCGGGCGAGCTTCGCAACTTCCTCGCGCGCTTCCTCTTCGTCGGCGACGACGTTTACAAACACGTCGCCGACCTTTCGGGCGGCGAGAAGGGAAGACTCGCGCTCGCGAAGCTGATCTACTCGCGCGTCAACCTCCTCGTCCTCGACGAGCCGACGAACCACCTCGACATCCCTTCGCGCGAGGCGCTGGAAGAAGCGCTCGACGCATACGACGGCACGATCATCACCATCAGCCACGACCGATACTTCCTCGACCGCGTCGCGACGCAGATGCTCGCGCTCGACGGTGAAGGGCGCGCCGAGCATTACGAGGGCGACTACACCGAGTACCACGACTGGAAGGCCGAGCGCCGCGCGGCAGAAGCGGCGAAGGCCGCGCAGGAGAAGCCGTCTTCGTCGAAAGCCGACCCGCCGAAGTCAGCCTCGACGAACGACGCAGCGCCGCGTGAAGAATCGCGAGACGGTCGTGCTTCTCAAGCCACGCCGAACGCAAAAGGTGCGGGCGCAAAATCGAAGGGCGGCAAGGAGTCGAAGAAGAAGGGCAGCGGGCGCGACCAGAAATCGGTCGAGGAAGAGATCGCCGCGGTCGAGAAGCGTCTCGCGGAGGTCGGCGAAGAGATGGCGACGCCTGAGGCTGCACGCGACCACGGCAGACTCGCTCGGCTTAACGAAGAATACAGGAACGCGGACGAGCGCCTGCGCCTGCTCTACGAAGAGTGGGAGCGCGTGGTCGCCGAAGCGGCGCGCGCCTGAGGCTAAAGCGATTTGCCCTTGAGTTTACCGCGCTCCCGGCAAACAGTTGTACAATCCGCTTTAGTTGCCGTCGGCGTTTGGGCTAAGCGCCATCGAAGTTGACGACGATTATTTAAGGCCGGAGGAAGTCGTAGTTGATCGTGCCCTTGACCGAGACGGGCTGGCCGTTGAGGAGCGCGGGCGTGAAGCGCGCGAGCCTCGCCGCGTTGACCGCCGACTGTTGAAGCCAGGGGTGGCCTGAGAGTGCGCGCGCCTGCGCGACCTTCCCGCGCTGGTCAATCAAAACTTCGACGACGACAGTCCCCCAGATGCCCGCGTTCCTCGCGGCGGGCGGATAGACGGGCGGCGGCAGGCTCAAAGCCTTGCCGTTCAGGACGCCGCCCGAAATGGTTTCGGGCGGCTTGGCCGCGTCGCCACCCTTCTCTTTTGAAGCTGACTGTTCGGGGGCCGGAGTCGGAGTCTGCGCGGGCCGCGTCGAAGGCTGCGGCTGTGCGGCGACTTCCTGCGCGGGCGTCGGAGAAGGCGTCGGCGTCGGCGTGGCAGCCGACGCGACCGTCGGCTCAGGCGTCGAAGAATCCTTCGGCTGCGTCGTGGACGCGACGGTCGTCACCGAGAAGGTCGGCGTGGAGTCGTCCGTGGCCGCGGCCTGCTTCGCGGCGCGTTCGTCGTCCGGCCCGTCGGGGCCGACCTTTCTTCCCGGCGCGTCGCCGCGCCTCGCGCTCGAAGAACGTGAGGCGGGGTCCGCGCGCCTCTGCGCCGAGGCCACGTCGCCCGCCGCGCCCGGAGAGTTGCCGGCGGCGCTTGAGCGCGAGAAGCCGCCCGTGAGTTGCGAGGCCGCGGCGGCGCTCGGCGGCACTTGCGCCGACGCAGGGTAGAAGCCTTTGCGCGCGCGCACGCGCGTGTTCGGTCGCGTCTTGACGCGGAGGTTGATGAAGCGGAAGAAGTTGTCTTTGCGCTCGTCGTTCGGGTAGTAGCTCAGCAGGTACTGCTGCGAGATGTCGAGCGAGATTTGGGTGAAGACGTTGTCGAGGTCGTCAACCGACTGCGGGACGAAGACGGCCCCGCCCGTCTGATCCGAGAGCTTCCACATCCGCTGTTCCGAGACCGTGTCGTGCAGGCTGGGGTCTTCGACCTGATGCGTCTGCACGACGTAAACCTGACACTCGGCGAGCAGCGCGCGGTTGACCGCGTCCTCGAAACTCGCGTCGCTGACCGTGTCCGTGCCGTCGGAGACGATGACCAGCACTTTGCGACCGTCGAGCCGCCGCATGTAGTCGGACGCCTGCGTGATGGCGTCGAAGAGCGCGGTCGCGCCGTCGGGCTTGCCGAAGTTCTGAATCGTTCGGACGAGGCGCGGCACGTCGTTCGTCAGGCCCTGCGCGAGCGTCGAGTTGGTCGAGATCGAATAGACGGCGGCGCGGTCAATCGGTCGGATGACCGACTGGAAGAAGCGCACGGCGGCCTGCTTCTCGAACTCGCGCGCGGTCGAGAGGCTGGCGCTGTTGTCGAAGAGCAGCGCGACGTTGACGGGCGTCTCGGCGCGGCTCAGGTCGCCGATGGCCTTGACCTCGCCGTCAACCTTCAGCTCGAAGTCGTCGGCCTTGAGGTCTGTGACGGCGCGACCGCGGCTGTCAACGACCGTCGCGGGAATGATGACGAGGTTCGACGTGACGCGCACGACCTCGTCCTCGTCAACCGCCTCCTGCGTCTGCTGCGAGCCTCCGGCGTTCGTCTGCGCGTTCGCGCCGCCGTCGGTCTGCGCGGCGGGAGGCGGCGCGTCGGTCTTCGCGCCGACAGTGCGCGGGCGCGTGTTCGGGGTCGGCGACTGCGCGGGCTGTTGGCTCGCATTCTGTCCCGCAGGCGCGGACGCGGCCCGCGACGACCGGGCGCACGATAGCGCGACGAGAAGCAACAGCAGGAAGCGAAGCGGGCGGAGTCTCGCGCGGAGACCGGAGCGGTCTTGTGCTTCGCGCCACGCGTCGCTCGCGTTTGAGAGGGGTTGTCGTCGAGGGGGGGTCGGGAACAAAGCTTTAAATTCTCCCGCAGGCTTGCTCGTGTCGGTCGGATAAAGAAAAGCGTCGCGGCTCAAACTCTCGTCGGGCCAAGGTTAAACTATTCGGCTGCGTCGGCGTCGCGCTTGTAGAGAAACGAAAGGAGTAATCATCCGTTTCTTCCGAACCCGCGCGGCTCGCACGGCGCGTCTATGCTAACACCACGCCCGCTTATTCCACTAGCTTCTCGCCACACTTTCCGCTCCCGACAGGGGCGCTTGACACGGGGCGAAACCGCTTGCTAACTTAACCTTCCCGCGAGCGGGGGCGTTTGAAAACGTAGTCTTGCAGGCACGTAGCTCAGCCCGGTAGAGCACTACCTTGACACGGTAGGGGTCTGCGGTTCAAATCCGCACGTGCCTATTTTTTTCTTTCCGAATCCACCCTTTCATCTACCTTTTCCGCAGTTTACTTGCGCTAAAGGTTTTCAAACTATGTCACGCTTTCCACTCTCCAACAGAGGAGTGTCGGCCCGCGCGTGACAGGCTCAACCCAACCTTTCGGCTTGACAAAGGCACGCGCCGGGGGCGTGCGCCGGAAAAATTCCCGACCGCTCTCCGCCGTGAGCGGGGAATTTAATAGCCCCGCCGCGGGCGCAAGAATTTCGAGACGGCAATCTAGCCGACTCGGATTTCTCTCGCCCCCGGCGGGGCTTTCCGTTTTTACCGCTCGGTCTTAGTTGTGCGTCGAGTCCATCATGCAGAGGTCGCCGCTCACGTTCTGCTGAAGGTTGCGCTGGATGAGGTAGTCGCGCGTGCCGAGGTGGACGTTGGCCCACGAGCCGTTCGCCACCTGGTACTGGTAGTGGCCGAACGTCCACGCGCACTTGTCGCCGTTCTCCGAGTTGTTAACGTCGGCCCAGCCCGAAACCGGGTCAGGGTCGGTCGTCGCCTCTTCGAGTTCGTGCGCCATGACGGAGATCGCGCCGTCAACGCCGGGGTTCGAGTTGGGGCTGGTGGTCTGCGCGGCGCAGGCCGAGAGGCAGCGGTTGGCGTTGCCGACGAACGAGTAGCGAATGCGCGCGCCGTTCGTGTTGTTCCCGGCTGTGTGCCAGCCGCAGTAGTAGGAGCAGAAGCCCGAAGACTCCGAGACGTTCGACGACGAGATGACGAAGTAAACGCCGTTCGCGTCGTAAGGGAGCTTGCCCGTGTTGATGGCGTTCGTGACGACGCTGAAGACGCGGGCGTCGGTCAGGCGCGTGCCCTGCGACCCGGTGTCGGTCGTCTCGCCGCCCCAGTTGACGTTGCCGGTGATGGTGTAACCGCCGGCGCTGTAGGTGGTGTTGAGGTTGAAGTAGGGCGAGCCGCCGATGTTGTGCGCGAAGTCGCGGACGATCTGCTGGCCGGCGGCGTTGTCGGAGCCGTTCGACTGGTTCCAGTTGCCGTACCAGATGATGTAGATGGCGGGCGTCTGGATGAGAGCGCCGCCGTGGTAAGTGATGGCGGGCGTGACCGTGCCGGTGCCGCCCGTCGTCAGCGACGCGCCGACGCGTCCCGACGGGTTGGTTTCGCCCGACGAGTCGGAGTCGTTCGAGTCGGCCCCGTCCGCGTTGATGCGGTGTTGGCTGATGCCGTGACCGCGCTGCCCGGTTTGAGCGTGTGCGGTGTTGAGCAGTTGCGAAGCGCGGAACAGGCAGGCGGCTGCGAGAACCGCGAGGGTGATGCTGAAAATTCTCTTCATCCTTGTCTCCTAGTATGAGGTCGTGCGGCTCAGGCAGGGAGTCGCCGAGCCGACTTACTCTTGGTTCTGCCCCTTGTTGAAGGTGGGCTGTTTCAGGTATAGACCTCCCCGCATGCGGGGAGACCCCGGCGAAAGATAGCTTCCGATAATCAAAGGAATCCGCCGGCGAAGCCCGATAGCGAGTGGCCTCGCGGCGCGTTCACGACCCGCCGCGAGGGGCGTGAACGACCTTGTGCCTGAAGGCAACTTTGATCGCTACGCGGGAGCGCGCGGCCGGCGCTCACACGCAAGACGTGGCATCCTCAAGACAACGCGCCAACGATTCGGCGAGGGCTTTAACGTGTGGGGCGCGCACCATCGTGAAGTGGTCGCCGGGCACGTCGAGCAGCTCCACGCCTTCGAGGGCGAAGTCATTCCAGTCGCCTTGCGTCTCGCCTCTCCCTTGCGCCCGCTCTTCGGCGCGGAAGAATGTGATCCGTCCGTGCAGGGGGCGCGGCTCGTAATCCAACATCGCCCGCACGTTCGTCTTAAAGACGTGATAGAGCCGCTCGATCTGCGACGGCTCCAGCTCAGGGGGCACGACGCCAGCCGCGGTGGCGAGTTCGAGGACGTGGGCGAGTAGCCGGTCGGGACTCATCCCGAGCAACTCGTCGCGCGAGAGCCGCAAGTGCTCCCATGACAGCCCCATGTCGAGCGCGAAGTTCGACATCAGGGAAAGCTCATCAGGCTCGGCCAGCCGGTGGGCGGACGCGGGAGCTATCGTATCTACGAGGGCGAGCAGCGAAACCTCCTGCCCAAGCGCCTGCAACTGCCTCGCCATCTCGAAGGCGACGAGGCCGCCCATAGACCACCCGCCGAGAAGATACGGCCCACGGGGCTGCGCCGCGCGCACGGCCTCGACGTAGCTTGTAGCCATCTCTTCAACTGTCGTCAGCACCGGCCCCACGCCGTCCAGCCCGCGGGCCTGTAGCCCGTAGAAGTGTCTGTCGGTGCCAAGGTGCTGCGCCAGCTCCGCGTAGCAGATGACGTTGCCGCCCGATGGGTGGACGAAGAAGAGCGCCGGGCCGCCGTCGCCGCGCTGAATCTCGACGAGGGGCGACGACTCATGCCGTGGCGCGAGGCCGGGCTGCCGCCGCACGTGCGCGGCCAGGTGTTCGACCGTGGGGTTCTGGAAGAGCACGGAGAGCGGGAGTGCGACGCCCGTCGCCCGCTGCACGCGCGCGAGCAGCCGCACGGCGAGCAGCGAGTGGCCGCCGCGCTCGAAGAAGTTGTCACGCACCCCGACGATGTGTACGCCGAGCACCTCCTTCCAAATCTGCGTCAGCCGCAACTCAAGCGCGTCGCGCGGGCCGACGAACTGAGTGCCCGCCGCCGTCTCGTACTCACCCGGCGCAGGCAGCGCTCGCCTGTCCAACTTGCCGTTCGGCGTCAGCGGCAGTCGGGCCAGCGGGACGAAAGCGGAAGGCACCATGTACTCGGGCAGCCTTTCGCGCAGGTGTCGCCGCACGTCAGCGATCAAAGCTTCGGCGCTGTGCCACTGTTGCTGTGCGCCCGCATCGTGCTGCTCCGGCGTCCCGTTCGGCGATTCGTAGAAGGAACTCTCCGTCAGCGGCCCGCCCTCCTCCGGCCTGAATGGTTGCCGCACGACCGGGGCGTGCTTCTGGTCGGGGACGAGGTAGGCGACCAGGCGCTGATCGGATGGCCCGTACTCTCTGACGAGGACGGTCGCCTCCTGCACCGCCGGGTGCGAGGCCAGGGCCAGTTCGATTTCGCCCGGCTCGATCCTCAGCCCCCGCACCTTCACCTGGTGGTCGAGCCTTCCGAGGTAGCGGACCTCCCCGCCAGCCCGCAGGCACGCCGCGTCCCCCGTCCGGTAGAGCCTCCCCCCGCCCTCCCCCGAGAACGGGTCGGGGACGAACCTCTCCGCCGTCAGCGAGGGGCGATTCAGGTACCCCCGCGCCAACTGCACCCCGCCGATGTACAACTCGCCCGCCACCCCCGCCGGCACCGGCC
>Ga0070740_10001801_pt1 | contig 27593 bp, 18 predicted proteins | sample Coa_R2_FD_67286 | JGI IMG/M metagenome (GOLD analysis project Ga0070740, IMG submission 67286) | Surface soil microbial communities from Centralia Pennsylvania, which are recovering from an underground coalmine fire - Coalmine... | ecosystem: Environmental > Terrestrial > Soil > Unclassified ...
GGCAGCCTGCTCACCAGCCTCTCAGCCAGCGCCATCACCGGCGAGCAGCTCTACGCGCCTTATGGCACCGCGTGCCACTCAGAACGACTCAATCGGTATCGCTTAGTTCTTCACCGAACAGAAAGCCAATTCACTAGCCAACCCGGATTCTTACCGAGCAATTTTTCTCGCATGCATTTCTGGTACAAATTGGAGATATTTTTGTGAAGATTCGCGCGCATACTACTGACAGAACAACAAACAAACAGTTTGTCACACCTGTTGTACAGACGATTGCGAGGAATAAAAATGGAAAAATTCGTGAATGCACCGGCCCGGCTGAGCGTTATGGGCAGCTTTGTCTTCCTGATTCTCTCGTTTCCGTTGGGATTGCTCTACTTTATTGTTACCGTGACCGGCCTCTCGGTGGGGCTGGGGACGATTGTCATCTGGGTTGGCCTGCCCATTCTGTTTATCACCCTGCTGTGTGTGCGCGGTATGGCCGAGATTGAGCGGCGCATGGTGAGCAGCCTGCTGCATGTGCCGGTGAGCTATCAGTGGCGTCACCAGCGGGAGACGGGCCGAGGCTTTCTGCGGCGCTTTGGCGGCATCCTGCGCGATCCCTACACCTGGACGAGCACAATCTATATGCTGCTGAAGATGCCGCTGGGTGTTGCCAGCTTTAGCCTGGCCCTCACGCTGTCGATCGTGAGTGTCTCGTTGACGCTGCTGCCGCTGGTCTACCTGGTGAACCTGTTCGTTGACTCGATCTTGCTCGCGAATGGGATCTCAGCCCATAGCATTCTCATTCCCTACTTTATCGAGATTCACGGAAGCTTTGATCTGCTGATGTTTGCCCGCACCTTTATCGGCGTGCCGCTCGGCATCGTTCTCTGGATCATTACGCGCTACGTTCTCAAGGGCCTGGCGCTGTTCTCGGGCGAACTGGCGAAGGCGCTGCTCGGTCCCGGTGAGTATATTCCGCAGCCGCACCAGGATCGGCAATATGTCGCGCCTGTGATGATGCAGGAGCAGCGGGCGAATGTGGATTGACGGGGAGAGCGATCACTAACGTTGAGGGCCGGCGCTGTGCCGGCCCTCAATCGTTTTGTCCTGGCTATTGTCCACCGAACGTCGCCTGGATGCGCTCAAGGTAGAGCTGGATAAAGCTCTGTGCGTCCACATCGACGGAGGCAAGGACGTTGGCGGGATGAGGCAAAGGCCGGTCGGGGAGAGCGAAAAAACCGACCGTCTCGCCGAGCGTCAGAGTTCCGGCCAGCTCCACATCGACATAAGCCTCCTCCCAGGTGAGCAGGTCCTGGCGGAACGCGGCGGCCAGGCAGAGCGGATCGTGCATCTGGATGGCGGTTATACCCCGTGCGCCCCCAAAGACATCGCAGTAATAATCCACCATCCCTTTCATCAAGGCAGTCACCGGACTGCCGCCATCGGCCAGGCGCTCAACCAGCTCACGTTTGAGCAGCGTGCGCGTGGTGGTATCCAGCGTCACCAGGCGGATCGGCCAGCCGGCGTGCAGGACCGCGTGGGCGGCATGCGGATCGACGTAGATATTGAATTCGGCGCTGGGGGTGATATTGCCGGGTACGCGCAGCGCCCCGCCCATAATGACCACCTCGCGCACCGCCTGAGCCAGGCGCGGTTCGTGGCGCAGCGCCAGGGCGATATTAGTCAGCGGCCCGATGGGGACCAGCGTGATCTCGCCGGGCGCAGCCATGACCTTCTCGATAATTACATCAATCGCGTGCTTCTCCACCGGTTGCAGGCGCGGCTCCGGCAGCACCATCCCGCCCAGGCCGTTGTCGCCGTGAACCTCGGCGGCGGTTGCGGGCGAGCCGAGCAGTGGACGGTCGCAGCCGCGAGCGACCGGAATCTCCGTCCTGCCTGTCAATTCCAGCAGGGCCAGGGCGTTACGCGTCGTGTATTCTACGGGAACGTTGCCACTGACCGTTGTGATCGCCTCCACCTGCACCTCCGGCGAGGCCAGGGCCAGAAAAAGCGCCAGGGCATCGTCGATCCCTGGATCGGTGTCCAGAATTATGCGCGGCATCTCCCGCTCACCTCCTTGTCCTTCACAGAGAACGCAGCAAGGCTTCAACCTCGGCGCGGGCGGGCAGGCCGGACTGCGCCCCAAACTTCGTCACCTTCAAGGCACTGGCGCACACGGCGAAACGCAGGGCATCGGCAGGCTTCTGTCCCTCGCTCAAAGCCACGGTAAAGGCTCCTGCAAAGCAATCGCCCGCCGCAGTTGTGTCCACAACCTGCACTTTGGGAGGAGCCTGGTGGATATAGACCGTCCGGCCATGCGCGTCGTTATGGGCCAGGACCGCCCCCTGCGCACCCAGAGTGACGACCAGGTAGGGAAGGCCCAGTTCATCGTGCAGCCTGGTGGCCAGTTGTAGACCTTCCTCCAGCGTTTGAACCATTGGCGAGGGAGAATCCAAGCCGGCCAGGGAATCGTACAGAAGGCCGGCCTCCGTCTCATTGACGATCAGCACCTCCAACTGGCGCAGCGTCTCCAGCGGCAGCGCCTGCGCAGGTGCCAGGTTAAGTATCACCGGCACGCCCGCCTGCTGGCCGGCAGCGATGAGCCTCGTCACCGTCTCCAGGGGGATCTCCAGTTGCAGGACCAGCGCCCGCGCCTGGGGGAGAGCGGCGAGGATGCGCTGCATCTGCTCCGCATCGTCTCCCACGCGCATATTCGCCCCGGCAGCCACGATAATCGCATTATCACCGTCCGGCGCGAGAAAAATAAACGCCACGCCCGTCGCCTCCCGCTCGTCCACCACCACCAGCGACGTATCCACGCCAGCGGTTGTCAGAGATTGCAGCAGAGTCGTCCCGAAAGGATCGTGGCCCACGCGTCCGGCCATGCTCACGGACGCGCCCAGGCGCGCCATCGCCACCGCCTGGTTCGCCCCCTTGCCTCCCGGCACTAGCCGCAGCGATCCCGCTCCGAGCAGGGTCTCCCCTAGCACCGGCAGGCGCGCAACCTGCACCACCTCATCCATGTTCAGACTACCCACCGCGAGAATAGATTGTCCAGCCATAAAAAACTCCTGATATGTGAGCTTCTTTCCCTGTGTTATGACACAGCCATAGCCGGACTGTCAACCTTCTCGCCGAGAGGGTGCGGAAGGCGCTTTCTCTATAACGGATGGAACGGCGCGATCTCGCTGGCGGGAATCCAAGCCTGGCGATGGTTGAAGTTGATTTCGTACCAGATTGTATTCCCATTATCCTCTGTGAGCGAGAAAGCCGTCGTAAAGACCGCGCCGGCGGGCGCCGCGCCCATAACGTACTGGCTATTGCTGGTTGGCCGGCTGTAGATCTGCGGATTGCCGCTATTTGAGGACAGGGTAATTCGCGAGGGCGAGTCAGGCAGCGCGCCGTGTCCCTCCACGCCATCGCCCGGAGGAACCGCCAGCCAGACCAGCTTCGCGTCAGCGAAGTAGCTGTAGCCGTGAGCCGCGTTATGCTGGTCCAGCACCCCGTACCAGATCTCATACATTGTATCGCCAGTTCCTCCGGCGTCCGTAGCCTTGTCTACGAAGTAGTAACTGATATCGGGTTCGATGTTGTAGCTCACATCGGTGGGATCGTTATTGCCCAATTGCGGAATCAGGCCAGATTTGGTACTGGGACCGTTATAGAGATAAAAGAAGTTGTAATTGGCCTGCGTCTCCGTGCCGTTGGAACCGTCCGGTTGCTGATCGCTTTTTGGATGTAACGTAATGGTATTCGGCGGTGCATAGGTTGATGCGTTGGGCACGCCCTGCTGGCTGATCAGGTTGAAGTAGTAGTCCCACAGCCAGTATGGACCCGGATCGACGTGATTCCAGGTGTCAGGCTTATCCGTATAAACAGTGGCATGTGCAGCGACATGGCTGTGGTCCAGCGGAATGTTATATTTTTTGAGCAGGTACGCTACAAGCTTAGCTGAGGCCAGATACTCAGTTGCATTGTAGTATTTATACCCGGTGCTATCCCAGCCTTCGTGCTCAATGCCGATAGAATGCATATTGGACCAGAAGTTGCCATCGTGATAGGCAATATCGTGCTCGCGCACCACCTGGTAGACGGTGCCATCGGCCCCAACGATATAATGGGCGCTGGCCTGGCTCTGGGGATTCTGGAACACGCTCAACGCACTTGCCGGCGTGCCCTCAATATCGTGAATAACGATCTGATTGATCTTACACGGTTGGGTTACAACGATATTAGGCGCGGAAGGCGAGCCATAATTCACCGAGCACTCGGTTGGTCGATTGGAACCGGTAAAGTTGCAGTTAGTGGTGGGAGTGAGATTGCAGTCGTAGGTATTGGGGTCCAGAATGCAATCGATCGCGCCGGGATAATCCACATTGCCATCGTTTTTACAGCCTGCGGGCAGGCTTGCCGCGAACGCGTGAACGGTCGCAGCGGTCGCAGTGTTGGGCGTCACCGCCTGAGGAGCGAGCGTCACCGTTTCGCCCTGGTCGCTTGTAGTAGTAAAGCCTTGCTGCAATATTTTATACACGGCGTCCGCGTACATCAGCGCGGTTGAGCGTACACTTGCGTCGCTGTAGATGACCAGCGCGCCATACCAGTCGCCCAGGTTCGTGGGCAGGTTGGCCGAGAGTTGCAGGGCGTCATCGCGTAAGATATGCGCGCCCCCCAGGATATTTGTGGCAAGGTCCAGCTTAAGCTTAGGCACGCTCACTCCTAGCTCGTCTGCAGCCTTATCGAGCGTATCAAAATTCTGATTCTTCACCAGGTGCATGCAGCCAAAGCCGTTATCGATGCTCGCCTCACCGTTATTGTTACTGATGCGCCCCTCCATGTAACAAATAGCCTTGAGCAGTTCAACGGGCACACCTGTCGCCTGAGATGCCTGGGTAAACGCTTGATTCGCAGAGAGAGGCGCCGCAGGGCGAGCGCGTGTCTGGGTAATCGTATAGCCCGCGAGCAGCGCGATGAACACGGCCAGCGCAAAGAAGCTATTCAATGCCAGCCGTTTGCTCAGCCACGTCCGGGATGTTTGCAGGCCCATACCAGGTACTACCTCCAGAGAGTTTTTCGCAGAAATAGACTGCGGGAAGGAGATGCAAAATTATCTATTTGCACATATGTATTCTCAAGACACAAAAAGCGTACACACTCACCGTAGCATAGCAGCGTGATGATATGGTTGAGATACGGTTAAGAACAAGTTGAGAAATGGTTTCAGCGAGGGGTAAAAGAGGGGAAGAAGTTATGTTCCTGGCTGATCCGGGTGGACGGAGAAGAGCGTGTGTTGTTCCCGGCAGTAGGCGAGCAGGCGTTGAAAAATCGCGAGTTCTGCCAGCGCGCCCGCGTTGCCGACGAGGATCAATTTGCGCTGGGCGCGCGTCAGAGCGACGTTGAGGCGATGCGGGTTTGTCAGGTGTTCGCGCAACTGGCTCTCTGCCGGCGGCGCGGCGGAGGTCGCGAATGAGATGATAATCACAGGGCGCTCGCCGCCCTGAAAGCGATCGACCGTATCGATGCTAAGCGAAGTCTCAACCGGCAGTGCGCCGGAGTTCGCGTCTTCGCTGAAGAGATGGCGGCGCAGGTTGGCCACCTGGGCGCGGTAGGGCGCGATCACCCCAATCTCATCCTCCTGCACGCCCCGTGCCAGCAGTCCGGCGATCACCTCGCGCACGACCCGCGCCTCGGCGCTGCTCATCTTGATCTCTGCTTTGCCTGCCGGTGCGCGCACGTCGAGGAAGACCATTGGCAAGTCGGCGCGTAGAGCCTGGAGAATAGGCGGGCGCTCGGGCGTGTGGCCTGGCAGGGGACGCTGTAAGTTGAGGCGGCGCCTGGCCACGGCGTAATGGGCGCGCAGTTGGCCGCGATAGAATGTGCGCGAGGCAAACGAAGAGATCGTTTCGTGCATGCGGTACTGCACGCGCAAGGGCACACACGCGCTGACAGCCTGGGGATCTTCTCGCGTGAACTCCTCGTCCAGGCGCTTGAGCTTGCTGAAAAGCGAGGAGGAGAGGCCCTGCGCCCCGGCCTCTTTGCTGAGGACCAGCGGTGGCAACTGCTTTTCATCGCCGACCAGGATAAAGCGCCTGGCGAAGCGCAGCGCGCCCAGGATGGCGGGAATGGTAAGCTGTCCCGCCTCGTCGATCAGGGCCACGTCGAATTGCAGCAGCGCATCCTCGTCACCCTGCTGGGGACTTTGGGGAAGCGGCGAGTATTTATCCGAAGACCACGTCGCGGTGGTTGAGGCGACGACCGGGCTGCGGCGCAGCAGCTCGCGAATCTCGACGCCTGTGGGCGTTCCACCGGCGTCGGCTTGCGGTTCGCTCACCACTTGCAGGAGGTGTGGGCGCACCCCCTCGTCCACGCTGCTCTCATGGCCCAGGCGCAGGTAGTCATGGAAGCCCTCGCGCTCCAGGCGCAGGAGCATATTATCGACGGCCTGATTAGTAAAAGCCGCCAGCAGCACGCGCTGGCCCTGCCCGCAGAGCCGCTTGACGATCTCGGCGATGACGCTGGTCTTGCCGGTGCCGGGCGGTCCATGCACCAGCAGGTAATCGCGCATCTGAAGCGCGCGCGCAACGGCCAGGTTCTGTTCGTCGTTAAAGTCGGGGCGCGGCGCAATCCGCTCTTGCGTGAAACGCGGACGCCGGGTGCCGCTCACCAGCTCTCGCAGGTGCGTATCGGCCTGGAGCCAGCGCAGCAGATTTTGCAGGGTGCGCACATGTACGATGCTGGTATCGTAGCGGTCCAGCAGGGCCGGGCGGGCAATCAGTTCGGGCATCCAGACGCTGACCTGCTCCGCGCTGATGCTGAGAACCGTGCCGGTGACGACCTCGCCCGTGATTGGATCGCCATCGCTGAGGAGAACCTCATCGCCCACGCGCAGTTCGGAGGTATTGACGCAGCGAAACGTCTGCTCCCATTCGCCCTGCTCCGTCGGACGCGGCTCGCCCAGGGGAACCAGCCCGCTGATGGCCGAGCCGTTTGCCACGCGCTCCTCGACCGGCGTTTGCCAGAGCAGCGCCTGCTGCTTCTCAATTTCATGGCCCTCTTTCTGAAGCAGGCGGTAGTACAGCGCGAAAAACTCGCGATCTTGTGGCGAGAGGTCGCTCACCAGCGTTCTCGGCTGCCTGCCGTTGGCCTGAGCGGGTTGCGGGGCGAACAGGTCCATTGGATGCTCGTCCTCTGCGCCATCTTGCTGCTCTGGCTGATGAAGCTCAGGCGGCTGCCAGTCCAGCAATTCCGAAACCTGCGAACATTGGTCCAGCATAGCGCATTTGGAGCAGCGCGAAACGCCGGGCGGTGCGGGCGGAATGCCGGTCACGTGGCTCAGGACGAGCGTGTTGCGCGTGGCGTTGACCTGCTGCAGTTGGCGAATAGTAAAGGGGATACCGAAATCCTGCGCCTCCTGGGGCGTCCCGCTGTAGAGCAACGTCGCCAGCGCCTTCTTCATGCGCGATTCCCGGCGCACGGTCAGGAGCGCGTGGTAGCCCTGGACCTGCCATTTGTGGGCAGAGCGCGGCAGCGAGCCGGTAGCGCCGCCGGTTTTGAGTTCCAGCAGGCGGCGGCGTCCGCTCTGCTGCCAGAGCAGGTCCAGTCTACCGCGCAGCCCGACCTCAGGGGCCAGCAGAAACGTCTCCGCGCGCACCATGTTCTCGCTTTGCCCCGCGCCCGCCTCCTCATTGTCCTCTACGGGCAGATCCCAGAGTGTTGTGCGCTGCTTATTGAACCAGTTGGCCAGGCTCTCCAGGTGGGGAGCCACCTCGGCGCGCATCGCTTCCGCTGAGGTGTTGAGCAGGGCCAGGTCGATTCTCGTCCGGGCCAGCTCGCGCTCCAGGTGACGGTGCAAGATGGCCAGCGGTTCCTCATTGCGCGTTGAGCCGCGCGCATAGCGGCTGCGGTCCTGCTCTTTGAGCAGTTCTTTGAAGCAAGCGTGGACCAGGTTTCCTCGCAGGGCTGCGGTCGAGGCGCCGGATGGAGCCAGGCGGTTCAGCAGGTACTGGCGCGCGCAGTACTCGGCCTGGTTGAGATCGGTAATGTTCAGGATAGTATCCGGCTCCAGAATAGCCAGGGTATAGATATTGGCGCGGTAGCGGTCCACGCTGCGGCCATTGTGCGTGGTTGTATGAAGCGCCGGGGGCAGATGGTACACGCGTAGGGTCAGATGGCGCTTCTCCAGCGAGCCGCCCAGCGCGCGCAGTCCCCGCACCAGGGGACGATCGTAGCGCGTCAGCGTAATCGAGGCATACGTCTCCTCCACGCGCAGCGTCACCCAGGGCTTGCTCTCCCCCTCAACCGTAGCTTCGTGCGCGGCCACGATCTGCCCCTCCAGGCGGGCAACCGCGCACGGATGGGGATCGAGGGCACAGAGAAAGCAGACCTGTGCGGCCTTCTGCTCCTCCTCAAGCGGTTCGTGGACGGCCATAACTTATGTATTCGCTTCCTGTTCTCGATGGTTTTCTGCGTTTCTGCTGGCAGTGTACGGGAGGAACACCTTTTCGTCAAGTGGGGAGCAGGCGAACGGTTTTTACACAGCGGGAGATGAGCAATGGCGTATACTAAGGGAGAGGATTGGAAAAAGCTCTACCAGGAAAAACATGAACTGATTATTGGTAAATAGATCGCAGATAATGATATTCAAGAAGATCTCGAAAAGTATATGCGCCTGCCAACGGAACGGGCGTGCCAGATTCTCGCTTACTTGCAGAGATCGTTTCGCAAGGGATACATTGTTACGTATGCAGCCGGTGCAGAGTTAATGCGGCCCTGGTTACAGGGAACAGATCGGCACGCGGTTTTTGCCTGCTTTCTGACGGAACCGATTATGCCGTCAGCATTCATCAAGTACGTTGAATTGCTCTAGGAGATGCTTGTACTATGCACAAGCCACTTGTTCGTACTATCACCCTCGGCCTGGGGGACGCGCACCCGTTGACTGCCGGGCAAGTTGCGCGGGCCGCTGATATTTTGCAGCGCGCGCGGCGGCGTTTTAACGACGCGGGCTACGAAGTCCAGACCGTGCGTATCTCGACGCGAGCGGTTTTTGACGACCTGGCGGACCGCTCGGACGGTGAGCTTCTGGCGTATGCGCGCGAGCTTCAGGGGATGCTGGATGAGGTCGAGATTGGTTACTGCTCGCTGGGACCGGCCCAGGCCGCGCGGCCTGCTTTCCCGCTCGCGCGTATTGAGCTCGTCCCCGATCTGCTGGCCGCGACCGGCTCGATCAATCTGACCGTGCAACTGGCCGATCGCGAGCATGGTCTGCGCGCGGAGGCGGCTCTGCCGATTGCGCGTGCCATGAAACGCCTGGCGAGTGAGACAAGCGAGGGCTTTGGCAACTTCAGCTTCGCCATGCTGGCCTGCGTCGAGCCCGGCACGCCGTTCTTTCCCGCCGCGTACCACAGCGGACCGGCCAGCCTCTCGCTGGGTTTGCAGGGCGCGGGCATTGTGGGGAGCGTAGCCAGTGCGTGGCGCGCGACGAATCAGGCGGAACCGCTTGCGCCGTCCCGTGTTACCGAGTTGGTCAGAGATGCGCTGGTAGAGCAGGCGCGTCCGGTGGTGGACCTGGGTCGAACGCTGGCAGATGAGGAGCAGCTTCACTTCGGGGGTATCGACCTCTCGCCCGCGCCGATGGGCCAGGAGAGCATTGTCACAGCTATGGAATCCTTTGGATACGGCCTGCTGGGCGTGCCTGGCACGGTTGCGCTGGCGGCGGCCCTGACCAGAGCCTTGAAGAGCACCGGCCTGCCCACCTGCGGCTACTGCGGACTGATGCTGCCGGTGCTGGAGGATGCGACGCTCGGCAAACGCTGGGAAGAGGGACGGGTGAGCGTTCACGAACTGCTGCTCTACTCGACGGTCTGCGGCACCGGCCTGGACACCATTCCGCTGCCGGGCGACACTGAGGAGGCGGCGCTTGCCCGGCTTCTGCTGGATGTAGCCACGCTCGCCTGGCAACTCAACAAACCGCTCTCGGCTCGCATCTTTCCGGTACCAGGCAAACGCGCGGGCGAGTACACCACGTTTAGCTCACCCTACCTGACCAATACATTGCTCAGATAAATCAGTGTTGCGGCTGCTCCTGCGGTGGCAGGCTGCTGCCCCAGAGCGCATCCATCACGCCATCGTAGGAGCTTTTCAGATTCTGGTAGAGGTTAGCATTCTCGATGGCCAGCGCGGCCAGGCTGGCCAGAACCGAGAGAAACTGGATATCCTCGTCGCAGAAGGTGCATGGTTCGGTGGTATACACGCGCATCACCCCGATCGCCCGACCATGAACCTCCAGCGGCACGCAGAGGATAGAGACAATCCCCTCGCGTTTGGCCTCATCCTGATACTGGAAGCGCGTATCGACGGAAACATCAGGGATGATGACCGTCTTTCCTTGCAGAGCCTCGCTATCGATCGGACTATGCTCGACATCGACCGGCCCTTTCGCCAGGTAGCTGCTGCTCAGGCCGTGAACGGCGCTCAGGCGCAGGCGCCCGGTCTGCGGGTCCAGCAGGCGCAGAGCGCAGGCTTTGACCTGCATCGCCTCTGTAATGCTGATCACCACGCTTTGCAAGACGGCATCGAGTTCCAGGCTCGAAGAGATGGTCAGCGCTGCCTGATAGAGCGCTGTATAGTAATCCCGGTGTGAACGAGCTGAGCTTTCAGCCGCGTGAGTGTCGTTTGTCATCAGAGATCCTCCAGAGCAGCCCAGGCAGGGCACTACCAACCAGCCAGCACCAATGCGTAATTATACAAGGTGCTTTCCTATCGATTATACCATTTTGTCCCTGGAGAATCCAAAACCTACACTTCCCCATCAGCCTGGCAAGCAGATCAATGGGGAGGGGTGGTATCGAGCGAGGGCTACCGGAGCTTGTTATAGAACCGGGTCCTGGACGACCCAGACGCGACAGGGGGCGTGGTTCAGCACGAACGGGACCGTTTTGCCGAGATCGTCGCGTGTTCCATTCACTTTATTCTTGTCACGCACCAATCCTAACATAATCAGCGCGCAGGCATGATCTTTTGCCTCTTCAACAATTGCCTGGCCTGCGTCGCGTGCCTGAACCAGTTCGGCCACAGCTTCGCAGCCTGCCTCTTCGGCGATGCCCATAGCCGCGGTGAGCAGTTGGTCGGCCTGTTCCGACTCTTTCTTTAAATTCGCGCCCAGAGCCAGGGTACGGGGGACTTCGATAATATGTACGAGGTGAACCTTGCGTTTCGCCCGCTTGGCCATCATGCAGGCCAGGCGTACCAGCTCATTATCCAGCTTCTTGCCATCAACAATCACGGCAATATCGCCGGTTGAGCCTACGCCGGGGGCTACTTTGCTTGTTTCGGCTTCATCTTTCGTTCTACGCCATAAATGGACCATTCATTTCTCCTCCTGCAGGAACATGATAAAGCAGCATCATCTCTTGCTTTCGCCTCATCGTCCTGGTGGCTTGCCACCCCGGAAAGGTGAGGGATACAGACTCCATCAAAGGATCTACGAAGACTCGTTCCTCCAGGCCATTACTGATTCTAAATCGTAATATGGCGGATCGTCAATAGCGCGGTACATCGGCGTAAAAAGCCTCGCCAGGTGGGCAAATCGCAGCCGTTTTTTATCACCTCCATAGCGTTACCAGGGGCGTAGAGCGGAAAAACGCGCGACGCCTTCGTGCTTTTCGAGCAAAAGCGCAGCTACTCCGGCTCGATGGTAGCGGAAAGCCCATAGCCCGAAAGGCGCTCCTGGTAATATTCAGCATTTTCCTTTGGGCACACGACGACCACTGCGCTTCCGGTGAAATGAGCGGTCAACATAATCTGAATGGCCTCCTCCTGGCTCAGATGGCTGATCAGATGTAGCAAGACGGCCACTACATAGTCCATATCGTTGTAGTCATCGTTGAAGAGAATTACTTTATAGGGCGGTAGCAACTGCGCGCGCATGCGCGTCAATTCCTCAGGTTGGGCCTGAGATACCACATGCACAGTGCCTGTGCTGGACATAGAGCATGCCCTCCACGGGGATAAGACTGGGTTGATGTGCTACGACAGCCGGTACTTACTCTTAATTATACACAATGCCGAGAATTCTCACGCTCGCCTGGGAGGATGTTTTTCAAAGAGCAGAGAAAAGAGAGGGGCGAACATCTACGATAATGCGTTCGCCCCTCTCTTTTCTCTACTCGCCGCTATGAATTGCCGACGCTGCGATCGATTTTGCCCCCGTTATTGAGCAGGATTGCGCGCGCCTTCGACTTGCGGCTGATATTCTCGGGATCGGGCAGGCGGACCGCGACGACGGTGAGCTGCCCGTCAGTCTCCGCCGGTTTTTTCGCGGGCGTCTCCAGTGGCTTTACTTTCGAGAGGTCCTGTCCGATCGCGCCGCGCACGCGTCCTCTGCGCGTCAGGCCGAGCAGCGCGCCGACGAGAATGCCCACCAGCACACCGATCAGAATGGCCGGCAGGAATGGCACGCTCTTCAAGCCGAAATCCACCACTCCGAACGAGATCACGCCAAAGATCACGGCGAAGATCAGCGCGAAAAGCGTCACCACGACCGGGCTGGGGCCGGAGCGCGTAGTTTGCAGAAAGACCGAACTGCGATTGCGGTTGGGGCCATGCTCGCGAAATTCGCCGCGTCCCACTGCACCGGGAGCCAGGCGAAAGACCTCGTCATCGCCAAAGCCCTCCTTGCGCAATTTGGCCTCCGCCGCATCTGCCTTACTCTCCTCGCTGAAAACCGCTAAGAGGTCAAAGTTTGCATGTTGCTGCTGTTGTTGCATGTATGTAAGCTCTCCAGGTGATTATGAGGGTCAGGTGTATTACTATTATAATCAAATTCCGCCAGGCGAGGAAGAGTTCAGACACGTTGTATCCGTGCATGGTTGTACTCGCTCCCCCAAAACATACTATAATACAGACGAACAGCAACGCCGCAGCCCGATCGACGAGGAGCAGGCTGGTTCGCACGGCCATTTACCGGTAGATAGATACATTTTGCGCAAAGGATCGAGCTTCGCTTATGCTACAAGAAAAACAGCGCGAGGAGAGGGATGCCCCGCTCCGCCAGGATATTCGCACGCTTGGAGAGATGCTTGGCCATGCCATCCGGCAGCATGGGGGGCAGCGCGTCTTTGAGACTGTGGAACGCCTGCGCCTGGATTGCCGCCGCCTGCGCGAGTGCGCCAGCGATCTGTCGGCTTTTCTCGCAGATGATGCCTCTGCCGCCCGGCAGGAGATTGCGGCCCTTGACCGGGAAATTACGCAGATCGTTGAGGAGTGCGACCTGGAGACAGCGATTGATGTCATTCGCGCCTTTACCGTCTATTTTCACCTGATTAACACTGCCGAGCAGCATCATCGTATTCGCCGCCGCCATGCGTATGAAAGGGCCGGGATTCCGGATGTCCAGCGCGGTTCGTTGGCCTCGCTGAGCGAATCCCTGCGCTCACTGGACGCCGCGACCATCCAGCAACTTCTGGATGAGCTTTCGATCGAGCTGGTCTTTACCGCCCATCCCACCGAAGCTACCCGGCGCAGCCTGATTACTCAATCCCGCAAGATCGCGGACCTGTTAGAGGCGCATGATACGTTCGAGCAGATGACACCGCGCCAGCGGGAAACCTGGCAGCGCGACCTGCAAAATACTATCGCTCTGCTCTGGCGCACCGACTCTATTCGCCATGTGCGCTTGCGTCCTCTGGATGAGATTAAGATGGGCAGCTATTACCTGGACGAGGTGTTATACACTGCCGTGCCGGAGCTCTACCAGGAGCTACAGCATGTCCTGCAAAGCGCGCATGCGGGGACGAGCTTTCGGATACCGCCTTTCCTGCGCCTGGGATCGTGGATCGGCGGCGACCAGGATGGCAACCCGAACGTCCTGCCCGCCACCATGTTGCAGGCGCTCACCTTGCAGCGCACGCATATTATCGAGCATTATCGTGCCTCGATCGAGTCGCTGGCCCAGGAGTATTCCCAATCTCTGCAATACTGCTCGATCACCGAGGAACTGGCCGCCTCCATCGCCGAAGACGCGCAGCACCTGGCCGAGTATGATCGCGAGTTGGGTTCGCAGACCGCCCAGGAGCCATACCGGCGCAAGCTCTCATTCATGTGGAAGCGCCTGGGCGCGCTGCTGGCGTCTGCCGAAGGAAGCAAAGCCGAGAGCTATCCCTATCATGCGCCCGCCGAGTTGCTTCACGATCTCGAACTGGTGCGCGCGAGCCTGGTGAAAGACGGCGAGGAGGGCATTGCACAGAGCAGGCTGGCTACGCTGATCCGCCAGGTTCAGGTCTTTGGCTTCCATTTCGCCGCCCTGGATGTGCGCCAGCACAGCGAGCGCCATGCCGGCGCCCTGGCGGAACTCCTGAGCGTCACCGGTCTCCTCCAGCGTGACTATCGCGAACTCGACGAGGCGGAGAAGGTGCGTTTGCTGGAAACATTGTTGAGTGATCCGCGCGTCCTGCCGCGTCATCGGCTCCAGCTCAGCGCCGAAACGTTGCATATTCTAGAGACATTTGAAGCAATTCGCCAGGCTCGCCAGGAGTTCGGACCCGGCGCGATCACCTGCTATATCATCAGCATGGCACGTTCGGTCAGCGACCTGCTAGAGGTCCTGTTCTTCTGCAAGGAGGCGGGTATTCACGCGCTGCCGATTGTGCCACTTTTTGAAACCATCGGTGATCTGCGTTCCTGCACCGACGTTCTGGAAGCCGCCTGGCGGGTGCCGGTCTACCGCGCGCACATACGCGCCTGCCAGGAGCAGCAGCAGGTGATGTTAGGGTATTCGGACAGCAGCAAGGATGGAGGCATTCTGACCTCAAGCTGGGAGCTCTACCAGGCTCAGGGACGCTTGGCGCAACTGGGTGAACGTCACGGTATTGGCATCACGCTCTTTCACGGGCGCGGCGGCGCGATTGGCCGGGGGGGCGGTCCCATCTACGACGCGGTTCTGGGTCAGCCGCCCGGCAGCGTCAACGGGCATATTCGCATTACCGAGCAGGGAGAGATGCTCTCCTTCAAATACGGCCTGCCGGCCATCGCCTTGCGCAACCTCGAACTTGTCACCGCCGGCGTAATTAAGGCCAGCTTGCCCGGCGACGCCTCACAGGAGCTGGCTATTCCCCCGGAGAAGCACCGGCGTTGGGTAGAGATCATGGCAGAGCTTTCGGCCAGCGCCTATGCCCACTATCGCCGCCTGATTTATGAGGACCCGGACTTTCTACGCTTCTTCGAGCAGGCTACCCCCATTCTCGAACTGGGCTGGCTCAATCTAGGATCGCGTCCCGCGCGGCGCTCCCGGGGGCGCAACCTGGAAGAACTGCGCGCCATCCCCTGGGTCTTTGCCTGGATGCAGAGCCGCTATGTCCTGCCGAGCTGGTACGGCGTCGGGCACGCCCTCGAAGCGTACCTGAGCGGCAAGCCGGGAGGGCTGGAAGAACTGCGCCAGATGTACCGGCAATGGCCGTTCATGCGCGCGTTTATCGATAATATGCAGATGACGCTCTCCAAAGCCGATTTGCATATTGCCCGCCATTACGCCACTCTGGTCGATGACGAGGAACTACGCACGCGTCTCTCGCAGGAGATCGACGCAGAGTATCAGCGCACCCAGCGTGCGCTGCTGGCCATCATCGGCGGCGTGGCGCTGCTGGATACCAATCGCGTTCTCCAGCTCTCTATTCGCCGGCGCAACCCCTATGTCGATCCGCTCAGCTACTTCCAGGTTGCGCTTCTGCGCCGTCTGCGAGCTCTGGGTGGACCACTGATGCTCGACGAGCAGACAATGGCCAGCGCCGGCCCGGAGGAGCGGGAGCGCGCTCGCCTGACCTATGCTGTCCTCCTCACCATCAATGGCATCGCCGCCGGCCTGAGGAATACCGGCTAAGCCGTCTGCACTGCTTGCTTGACGCCATCTGTTATGATCGGGAAAGAGGCGAATATCAACGTAGACCGGCGCTATCCGTAGAGTGAACGCGAGGGATAGCGCCCGCATTTTTGCAAGGTGAGTAAGCGAGAGCAGATGAGTGTTTTTGAAATCATCGCGCGTCGGCGCAGCATCGGCAAAATGACCGCCCAGCGACCAGCGCGTGAGCAGATAGAACGAATGTTAGAGGCAGCCACCCACGCGCCCAACCATCATCACGTCCAGCCCTGGAAATTCGTAGTCCTGGCCGGCGGTGCGCGCGCAGAGTTGGGGGAAGTCATGGTAGAGGCCCTGCTGGCGCGTGCAGGCGACCTCAGCGACGAGAAAGGCAGGGCTGCACTTGAAAAGGAGCGGAACAAACTGTTACGCGCTCCTGTCGTCATCGTCGTGGCCGCAGAGTATCCCCGGCAGGGCAAGGCATTGGAGATCGAAAACGTCGAGGCCGTGGCCGCGGCTGTGGAGAATATGCTCCTGGTTGCAGAAGAGATGGGCCTGGCGGCCATGTGGCGCACGGGGGATGCGGCCTATGATCCCCGCGTCAAGCGTTGGCTCAAGCTTGCGCCGGAGGACCACATCGTGGCCTTCGTCTATGTGGGATATCCGGCCATTCCGCGCCAGCCGCGCCAGCCGCTTCCTTTTCAGGAGAAGACGACCTGGCTTGGGTGGAGCGAATAAAAGAAAAGAACGGGCACGCCGCCGACGTGCCCGTTCGTACATTTCTAGGGAAAGGATGCTTCCTTGCAGGATGAGGATGCATAGTTGCCATACAGGCCGGTCTGGCAGGCGGGCAACTCTTCTGGCGGCAGATTTGCCAGCAGCGCCTCTTCTGCCTCCGGCATCTCTTCGCCGAGATAGGCGGTGGCATCGCCGGCATCGATCAGTTGCAGTTCCTCAATAATTGCTCGCAATTCACCTGTCGTTGTCATAATACTATCCCTCGGTTCATCAGAATATACGCTCCAACTCCGCTTCCATCTAGACATCGAGCACCCTCCCGGAGAATTGACGTGTGCTGGATGTTCGCTGGTTATACAGGTCTTTTGAAATAGCGTGGACAAGTAGTGATATCAACACTTTCGTCTACACTATTACATACGATCGGGGATACACTAACGTCTCATCCCAGGCCGAAAGTAGACCAAAAAGGTTGCCCTTGAAGCGTTCCCATTCTGGCCTCTTCGACCTTCTTCCAGGTAGGATGTGACCAATCTGAAAAGCGAGCGCGGGAAGGCCCTGGGTTGATAGTGTCTAATCTTGTGATTGCTGGCGACCGTAGCATATACTAAAGCGGTCATCTGCGAAGCAGAGGGGCATCAAATTCGAGAATTGAGAAGTTATAAAGTGAAGATCATACGTTCCTACGCGTTCGATGATATCCACCTGGAAGATGTTCCTGCCCCCCTTGTGTGCTGCCGACAAATTGCTGATCCAGGCTATGGCCTGGATCAGGCGAATATTTTCACAATCGTTCAGCCGGTAAAATGGGGGCACGAACCTGTGGATGTGCTCGACGCGTGTGCAGACGAATAGAAAAGCGAAGAGGAGAATCTTCATGGCTACGACACATTATAACGTCGCGGTTATTGGCTCTGGGCCGGGCGGCTATGTCGCTGCGATTCGCGCGGCCCAGCTTGGGGCGAGCGTGGCGATCGTCGAAAAACAGTATCTGGGGGGCACCTGCCTGAACGTTGGCTGCATCCCCTCCAAAGCCATGTTACACGTTGCCGAAACCCTCTACCACCTGGAAACGCTGGAAGAGCTGGGCATCCATCTTCCCAAAGCGCCCACCTTCGATATGGCGAAGGCGATGGCGTTCAAGGACAAGGTGGTCAAGCGCATGACCAGCGGGGTAGGCACGTTGATGAAGGCCAATAATATCGAGGTTTTCGATGGTCTGGGAACCGTCGATGCTGCGCGCACCGTGACGGTGGCGAAAAGCGACGGCTCGAGCGCGCAATTTAGCGCCGATAAGATCATCCTGGCCACCGGCTCCGTGCCCTTGATGCCGCCCTTTCCTGGGATCGATGGCAAGAACGTCATGAACAGCGATACCTGCTGGAGCCTGACCAAAACGCCGGAGAGCCTGATCTGCGTGGGCGGCGGCGTGATCGGAGTCGAGCTGGCCTGTATGTTCAACGCCCTGGGCACGAAAGTCACGATCGTCGAGATGCTGCCGAACATTCTCGCACCCGTCGATGAAGAGGTGCGCAAGCTGCTGGTGCGGGTGCTGAGCAAGCGCGGGATCGAGATTGTTACCAACGCGAAGGTCGAGTCGATCGCCGACGAGGGGAATCTGAAGAAGGTGGTTGCCAGCACAGAGAAGGGCGAGCAGAGCTTCACCGGCGAATACGTCCTCATGGCGGTCAGTCGCCGCGCCAACACCAGCGGACTGGAGAAGCTGATGGAGCAGGGCCTGGATAACGATCGCGGACGCGTGCGTGTCAACGAGAAGATGGAGACGAACCTGCCCGGCATCTATGCCATCGGCGACCTGGTGCATGGAGCCGGCCTGGCGCACGTGGCCTCGATGGAGGGTGAGGTGGCCGCCGATAACGCAATGGGCCACGCCGCCACGATGGATTACAACGTCGTGCCCAACCCGATCTACACCTTCCCCGAGGTGGCCTTCGTGGGTCTGACCGAGGCCCAGGCCAAAGAGCAGTATCCCGACGCGAAAGTTGAGCGCTTCCCCTGGGCTGCGATCGGCAAGGCTGTGGCGATGAACGAAACCGAAGGCTTTACCAAGATCATCATCGGCAAGTATGGGGAGATCCTGGGGGCGCATATCATCGGTCCCGACGCCACCAACCTGATCAGCGAATACTCCGTAGCCATGCGCGGCGAGTTGACGACCGACGAGATTATCGAGACCATCCATCCGCATCCCACGCTCAGCGAGGGGCTGCGCGAGGCTGTGCTGGCCGTCGAGGGTCGGCCTGTACATATTGGTCCGAAAAAGCAATTGGCGCGCACGCGCTGATTTTCAGCCCTCCTCGGGCATGCGAGCAAGGAAAGAGTATTGAATTGCTCGCGCCTTGAGGCGGTTGAGAAGGTGGCGAACGCGCCGGGCATTTTTGTACAAAGGAGGAAAGAGCAATGGCGGACGACGTTATGTACTGGAATGATCTGCGCGGGAAACCTGTTCTCATCTCCAGGCAGGGACGCCAGGCCGGGGTGGTCGAGGATTTCTACTACGATCCCGGCACCCAGGCGATCAGCGCCCTGCGCATCAATGCCGGCCTGGGCGGGTATCGCATTCTTCTGCCCAGCGCGATCAGTTCGATCGGGCGCGCCGGGGTGACGATTGCCAATCCAGAGATGTTGATCGACGAGGCCAATGCCGGGCCTATCTACCAATTGCCCACCGGCCATCGCCTGCTTGGGTTCCGCATCCTCACCGAGAGCGGCGAACCCATTGGCACCGTTCGCAATATTGTCCTGGGCATCTATCCGCCGGTGGCCCTGCGCATCTCCAGCTTTGAGTTGGAGGACCGGCCCGCGCGCCGCATCTCCGCACATGAGATCACCAGCTTCCTTGACGATTCCCTGACCGTTGTCGATCAGGTCAGGGACGCAATTCGCTGACCGGCGCTATCTTTTTGCTCTGCGCCATCCCTGCCGGGAAATAGACGCCTGGAGCAGATTTCCTGGCAGGCCCATTGTGGGCGGCGCAGCCACGTATTCCAGATATGAAGAAAAAGCGCGAGGGCTGGATGCCCTTTCTCTCAGAGGAGTCTCTATGCATTTTAACTTTTCTCCGCTCAGTAAACCTGCTCCCACACGAAAACCGCTCTTTGCTTGCAATGGAGTGGTTGCGACAAGCCAGCATCTGGCCTCACAGGCCGGGCTCGCGATCCTCAAGCGGGGAGGCAATGCGGTGGATGCAGCCCTGGCTGCTGCAATTGTACTGACTGTAGTAGAGCCGATGAGTTGTAATGTGGGTGGAGATCTTTTTGCGCTGGTCTGGGACGGGCACGGGCTCTATGGATTGAATGGCTCCGGGCGCGCGCCTGCGGGTCTCACACCTGAGGAGGTGCGCAGGCGGGGGTTTGAGACGATACCGGACCAGGGCTGGCTCTCTGTGAGCGTGCCGGGCCTGCCCGCCGCCTGGAGCGACCTCCATCAGCGTTTTGGCAGGCTGCCGTTTGCCGCGCTATTTGAGTCGGCAATCGAGTATGCGGAAAACGGCTACCCGGTTTCGCCGACAGTCTTCTGGCACTGGCGTTGGGGCGTGGAGGTCGTGCATGCCGAATTGCGGGGCGAGGAGTACAGCGCCTTTGGGCCGCTCTTTGCGCCAGGTGGGCGCATTCCTCAGATTGGAGAGGTCTGGCGTAACCCCGACCTGGCGTACACGTTCAGGCGCATTGCCGCAAGCGCAGGGCAGGACTTTTATACCGGCGAGATTGCGGAGAAGATAGCCAACTTTTCCGCGCGCACCGGGGGCGTGCTCACGCTCGCAGACCTGGCGGCGCATCGCAGCACGTGGGTTGAGCCGATCAGCACCAACTATCGCGGCTACGATGTGTGGGAACTCCCGCCGAATGGACAGGGACTGGCGGCGCTCATCGCGCTGAATATTCTGGAAGGCTTCGATCTCGCGCAGTATCCGCGCGAATCTGTGGAGAGCTACCATCTGCAAATCGAGGCCATGAAGCTGGCCTTTGTCGAGGCGCTGCGCTATATTGCCGATCCCGAACGCGTCAATGTGCCGGTCAGAGAGTTGCTCTCGAAGGAGTTTGCCGCGCGACGCCGGGCGTTGATCGGCGAACAGGCGCTGCTGCCGGAAACGAGCGAGAAGCTTAGCGGCGATACCGTCTATCTCTGCGCTGCTGACGCGGATGGCATGATGGTGAGCCTGATCCAATCAAATGCAGACGTTTTTGGCTCGCACGTGGCTGTGCCGGGAACGGGCATGGTGCTCCAGAACCGTGCCTCCGCTTTCTCCCTTGATCCGGCCCACCCGAATTGTTTGGAGCCCGGCAAGCGGCCTTTTCACACGATCATTCCAGGCTTTCTGACGCATAACGGGCAGGCCATTGGCCCGTTCGGCGTCATGGGCGGCCATATGCAGCCTCAGGGACACCTGCAAATGATCGTGAATACGCTGGACTATGGGCTGGACCCGCAGGCCAGCCTGGACGCGCCGCGCTGGTTCTGGGGAGAAGATCGCTGGGTGCAGGTCGAGCCAACTGTCGCCCCGGCGATCGTAGAAGCCCTCAGAGAGCGCGGCCATGAGATGAACGTGGACGACGAAGTGGATTTTGTCGGGCGTGGACAGATCATCTGGCGCCTTCCCTCCGGCGTCTATGTCGCCGGCAGCGAGCCGCGCGCAGATGGCTGTGCTGCTGGATATTAGCGCCAGTCAGGTGAGTTTCACCAAACGTTCGCAGGGCCAAAATCGGGTGCTTGCTTTGTCCTTCGTTGGACGGGGCAAACATCCGATTTTGGCAGAGACCAGTCTGATTTTCTCCTTGATATTCAGCAAAAAATATTGATATAATCAGTATATTTAAAAAGAATGATTGTGAAATTAATAACCTGCGGGCGAAGGATTTGCCGATGGCACAGGAAGCGGGATTGCCGGGCGCGCTCAAGCTCTGCCTGATCTATGCGCGTGAGGATCAGAGGCTGTACGCGCAGTTGAAAAACCATCTCATACCGCTGGAGAGGCGCAGACTCATCGAATTCTGGGAGCCCCGGGATATTCTCGCGGGCAGCGAACGCGAGCAGGAACTGGCCGCAAGATTGGCGGAGGCGGACCTCTTTGTGTATCTGCTTAGCCCGGATTTGTTCGCTTCGGAATATTATTCCGAGTCTCATCTCGCGCAAATTATGCAGCGCTATCAGCGGGGGGAAGTGCGCATCGTGCCGGTCATCCTGCGGCCTATCGCTCTGGAACTGCTCGATCAGCCTTTTGCCGGGCTTGAGCCCTTGCCGACGAATAAGAAGGCGGTGAGCGGCTGGAAAAACCGGGACGCGGCCCTATTGGATATTGTGCTGGGAGTAAGACGAGTGGTAGAGAGCATGAGCGGGCAGTTGGGAGGTGTATTTGCGATGGAAGCCGGCGAAGCCGGGCCTGAGTCTCCTGCTATCCCTTTCTGGCATGTTCCCCTGCGCAGGAATGTCTACTTCACGGGCCGCGACGATCTGCTCGATACTTTACATAACTCTTTGTTGACGCCGGGGGAGGGCTGGCCTGCCATTCAGGCGCTGACGGGCCTGGGGGGTGTGGGGAAGACGCAGTTGGCGGTTGAGTACGCCTATCGCTATCGGCAGGAATATCAGGCGGTGCTCTGGGCGCGGGCGGATACGCCTGAGAACCTGGCCTCCGATGGACTGGCGCTTGCCCATGTGCTGCGCTTGCCAGAAAGGAACGATGCCAATCAGGAGGTTGTGCTGGGTGCGCTCAAACGCTGGTTGCAGCGGCATTCAAGCTGGCTACTCATCCTTGATAACGTCAACGAGCTCGCTCTGGTGAGCGATTTTCTCCCGGCGCAGTATCAGGGACATGTGCTACTCACAACGCGTATCCAGGCCACCGGGGCGGTCGCTCCATCCCTGCCGGTGCCACCCCTGGAAGTTCCAGAGGGCGCGCGTTTACTTTTGCGCCGTGCCCGGCTCTTCCCGCGAGATATATCCGGCGACGAGAGCAACTTGCCTCAATTCCGGCAGGCTCAGGAGATCGTGCAATCGCTGGAGGGTTTGCCCCTGGCGCTGGACCAGGCCGGCGCGTACATCGAAGAGATGGGAGAGAGCCTGGAGGGGTATTTACAGATCTTTCGGCGGCGCGAGGCCGATCTGTTGAGCTATCGTGGGCAGGCTGCGGCGGGCCATCCGAGTCCTGTAAGCGCCACCTTTGCTCTAGCGTTTGAGCAGGCCGAACAACGCTCTCAGCCGGCGGCCAACCTCCTGCGGCTCTGCGCCTTTCTTCACCCGGCATCCATTCCAGAGCGTTTGCTGCTTAACGAAGCCTCCTCGGGAGAGCAGCCGGGCAGTCTCTTGCCAGGCATCGCCGACGAGGCCGAGCTTAACGTGGCGCTGAGCGTGCTGTTCCAGTTCTCGCTGATCCGGCGCGACCCCGCCGCGCGTTCTCTGAGCATGCATCGCCTGGTTCAATCCGTCGTCAAGGGAACAATGACCGAGCAGGAGCAGCGCCTCTGGGCGACCCGCGCGCTCATCCTGGTGAGCCGCGCGTGGCCGGAACGTGGCGCAGCCGGCTGGAAACGTTGCCAGGCTTACCTGCCCCACGCACTGGTCTGCGCGGACCTGCTTGCGCGCTGGGATTTACGCACCGAGGATGAGCTTCGTCTACTCAATGAGGTCGGAGCATACTTGAGCGAACGTGCGGCATATCGAGAGGCCGAACGCCTGCTCCTCCAGGCGCTTACGCTCAGCGAGCGCCTGCACGGTGCAGAAGATCCGACTACAGCCGGCGTTCTGCAAGACCTGGGTTGGCTCGCGCACCGGCGCGGTCAGCAGGCGCAGGCCGAGGAACGCTATCAGCGCGCGCTGGCGATTCGAGAGCGCATCCTGGGGGAGCATCATCCCCAGACCGCGCAGACGCTCTACACACTGGGACTGCTGTATCTCAATCGTCGCGAACTGGTCCAGGCCGAGCAGCTTCTGCAGCGCGCGCTGGCCATTCAAGAACAGCAATTGGGGCCGGAGCATCCTCACGTTGCGGAAGCCCTCAACGCGCTCGGCATGCTCGCGCGAGCGCGCGGAGAGTACGAGCAGGCGGAGGTTCTCTACCGGCGTGCGCTGGCAATCCGTGAACTGCGCCTGGGAGCGGACGCGCCGGAGACGGCGACGAGCGTCTCAAATCTGGCGACGCTGGCTTTTAACCGGGGGAACTATGCAGAGGCCGGACCGCTCTATCGGCGCGCCCTGGAAATGCGCGAGCGCATTCTGGGACCCGAGCATCCCGACACGGCGACTATCCTGAGCGCCCTGGCCCTGCTCGCCGATTTGCAAAAGCGTTATGCCGAAGGGGAGCCGCTGGCCCGGCGCGCCCTGGCGATTCAGGAGGAGGCGCTGGGTCGCGAACACCGCGAAACTGCGCAAACCCTGCTGACCCTGGCGATGCTCTGCTATCATCAGGGAAACCTTGAGGAGGCGGAGACGCACGCGCAGGAGGCGCTGGCCGTTCGCGAGCGAGTTCTGTCGCCACACGACCCGAATCTCATCCTCACGCTGAACAACCTGGCGCTGATCTATCGGGCGCGCGAGAAATACGAACAGGCGCGGCCCCTCCTGCAGCGTGCTCTGGCCCTGAGCGAGACAGCGCATGGCAGGGAGGACGCCAGGACGGTGAGCATCCGTGAAAATCTGGCCTCGCTCCCCGCCGCGCAGAGCGACCAGTCCATCCCAGGCGACTCCTCTCACAGCTAGCGCCTGGTAAACGAGGTCCTCACCTCGCTCAAGGGCATGAGCAGACCGCCCGGCGAACGAGGACCTACGCGGACCACTTCTCCGGCGGTGGCTCCGGCGGGTCGTCATCGGGGCCAAAATCCGGTGGCGGCTCCGGGGGATCGTCATCGGGGCCTCTGCTCCTGCTGAACCGGCTTGCAGGTGGGAAAGCGGGAACAGACGGCCCTGACGCGTCCCAGCTCTGAAGTATCTCCATAACAGCCTTTCCTTAGTCAGAGGTACTACGAGCAACAGTAGAAAAAGCAAGATTGAGGCACAGGATATCACTTACCTCATACATACCTATAACATAAGCAATATTCAACTTAAAAGCTTGTATTGAGAAGAAATGGAGAGGAAAAGTTTCTCTGAGGAATATTTGATAGCTAGAAGAAGGGAAGGCTTGCCTGCTGCTCCTTGCATCAGACACAAGCGAGGCGCCAACGGCTTTCCACCGTTGGCGCCTCGCTTGTCAAGAAGAAAGCTAGCCGCGTGATTTTGCCAGTTCGCGCTCGCGCGCAGCGCGACGGCTGCGTCCGTTGGGAGAACGCTTATCGCGACTGAAGCGCCCGAGGCCAAGCTCGCCGCGCTCCCAGATTACCAGCAGCATACTAGCGTTGAAGATCGAGGAGTACGTGCCGCTGAAGATACCGATCAGCAGGGCGAAGGTAAACGTGCGGATACTCTCGCCGCCGAAGAGGGTCAGCGCGCTCAGCGTGAAGAGCACGGTCAGCGACGTATTCAGCGAGCGGGACATTGTCTGGACCAGGCTAGCGTTCACGATCTGCTCGAAGGTTTCCGACGAGCGGCGCTGCATATTCTCGCGGATGCGGTCAAACACCACGATCGTATCGTGCACCGAGAAGCCAACCACCGTCAGCAGGGCTGTGATGAACAGCGAGTCGATCTGGATATGCAGCGTCCAGCCCAGGATCGAGAAGACGCCCAGCACCACCAGCACGTCATGCAGCAGAGCGATAATCGCGCAGGCACCATAGCGCCAGGGCTTCTGCACCTTGCGGAAGGCGAACCAGATGTAGAGCAGAATCAGGAGCGAGGCCGCGGCCACCGCGAGAATCGAGTTCGTAATCGCCGCGCTCGCCACCGAGGCCGAAACTGTTGAATTGCTCATGACATACAAGTAATTGCCCGTCTTGTTCAGGTAGGCCGACTGAATCTGGCGAATCGGCGTATTCGTGCCGGTATTCCCTGCCGTCGTCGTAGTCGTCAGCACATTGATCGTCGCCGTCGTCTGGCCGACCTGAACCGCATCGACCTTCACCGCGATATTGGCCGCCGGGTTAGAGGTAGTAGGCGTGCTCGTAGCCGTTGGAGTGGCCGTAGGCGTGCCTGTTGCTTTGGGGGTCGCGGTCGGTTTGGGCGTCGGAGTAGCTGTGGGTGTAGGACTCACGCGGGGAGAGACCCCCTGCGTGGGCGTTGGCGTAGGTGTAGCGGTTGCCGTTGCCACATTGGTGGTGTTCGGCAACTGGCACAGCAAAGGCTTAGGCTTCGACTTATCCTTAGAAGCGCAGGCCGTCGCATCGTAAATGTCGCTTGCCTTAAAGGCGATCGTCTGGCTGGCGAGCGTGATCACCGTCACCGTCGTGGTCTTCCCGTGGCTGGTCACTTGCAAAGGATCGAAGCTAATGGAAGGATTGGAGGAATCGTTCCCATATTTAGCGCGCAGATCCTTCTGGATAGTGCTCTTCACGTTATCGTCGATGTTGGTATTCAGGCGTATCCAGGCGACATGGTTGCCCGGAGTATTGCTATCGTTTCCGATATTGACCTGGACATCTTTAAAGCCAAGCTCGCTTAGCACATTTCTGATCGTCGGGATATCGCTGTTAGTCACTTTCAGCGCCGGGCGAAACTCCAGCGAGCTGCCGCCGGCGAAGTCAATGCCAACATCGAAGCCCTTGAAGATCATCGAGAGCGTGCCCGGCACGATGACGAGCAGCGAAATGATCAGAAACAGGTAACGTTTGCTGACAAGATTAAACACGGCTTTCTCCTCTTACTACTTCGATGTCCGCACTCTGGCGCCGTGCTCTAACCGACGGCACGGCATCGGCAGGAAGCCCGAAGAACCAGGGGTGATTGATGATGCCGGTCGGCACCAGCAGATTCAGGAACGTGCGGGTCACGACAACGGCGGTAAACAGGCTGATAGCGACGCCCAGGAAGAGGGTAGTCGCGAACCCCACGATCAGGGTATTGCCGAAGTTATTGCCGAAGAAGTAGAGGACCGCGCAGGTAAGCATGGTCGAAGCATTCGAGTCGCGGATCGACGGCCACGCTCGTTTCCAGCCGATATCGATGGCCGAGGCCAGGAGTCTGCCGTTGCGCAGTTCCTCCTTCACGCGTTCAAAGATCAGCACATTGGCGTCCACGGCCATACCTATCGAGAGAACGAAGCCCGCAATACCCGCCAGCGAGAGGGTCACGCCAATGATCTTAAAGATGGCGAACGCAAAGGCCGAATAGCACAGCAGGGCGATGTCGGCCAGCAGGCCCGGCAGGCGGTAGTAGATCAGCATGAAGAGGATAACGATCCCCAGGCCGATCGCGGCAGCGATGAAGCTCTTCTGAATCGAATCCGCGCCTAGCGTTGCGCCAACGTTCTGCTGGCTGGCAATCTTAAAGGCGACCGGCAGTGCGCCATATTTGAGCAGGTTGACGATACTCTGTGCGCTCTGCTGGGTGAACTGCCCGGTAATCACGCCGGCGCCATTGATCGCGCTCTGGATCTGGGCGGACTGGATCACCTTCTTGTCAAGCGTCACGGTCAGGAACTGATTGACATTCTGCTGGGTGAAGGTAAAGAACCTGGCGACCGCGCCCCCTTTCATAGCGAAGCTGATCTGCGGGCGCCCGGCGTCATCGCTGCTGACATAGACCTGGCTGGGGTCCAGGTCAGCGCCGGTGAACTGCGCGCCATGGGGGTTAAGGCTGGAATAGGCAGAGCACACATTGTTCGCCACTGTCGATCCCGGAGTGGGGTCGCAAATGGCCCCCAGCGCCACAGAATTCGCGCCTGTGGCCCAGAACTCCAGCTTGCCGCTTTTGGTGAGCGAGTCGATAGCCGCTTGCTGGTCGCCGCTGTTCAGGCCGGGCAGCTCAACCAGCAGGCCGGGTAGACCATTGACCGTTTGCAGGCGAATGGTCGCATCGTTGACGCCCAGGCCGCCGCCCACGCGCTGGGCGATCTGCGTCTCAGCCGTGGAGACGCTGTTCTGCAGGTCCGCCATGCTCATGTTCTTGTCGTAGCCCGTTGGCGCGAGCTGCA
>Ga0070740_10001802_pt1 | contig 27589 bp, 18 predicted proteins | sample Coa_R2_FD_67286 | JGI IMG/M metagenome (GOLD analysis project Ga0070740, IMG submission 67286) | Surface soil microbial communities from Centralia Pennsylvania, which are recovering from an underground coalmine fire - Coalmine... | ecosystem: Environmental > Terrestrial > Soil > Unclassified ...
CCCTGCGGCGCTCGGACGTCTCCCGCCTCTGGTCGGAACTCCAGCGCCTCGTCATCAACCACCCGCTCGTGCGCGCCTCCTACAGCGCGGGACTGCTCGTCGAGGAGGGCGACCGCGGGAGCGCCTACCTCGACATGACGCAGGAGCTTTTCGTCACGCTGCTCTCGAAGTCCCGCTTCCAGCACTACCTCGACACGGGGATGAGCGACTCGGAGATCGAGTGCGAGGTCAGCCAGATCGAGCTGACGAACCTCCTGACCGCCGAACTCCGCAAGCGCCACCCGGAAAGCTACCGCCTCGCCCGCCGCATCTCGACCATCATCCAGTCCTCGGCCAACTTCCGCCGCGTGGACTCTGCCGGTTCAAATGGCGTGTCACATCGCCGGCTCGCGACCCAACTCTACGGGCTTAGCGTTTGGCCCACGGGGAAGGCGACGCGTGAAATGATAGACCTGGAGCAGCGCGTGCAGATCATCCCCGTCCGGCAGCGCGACACGCGCATGGTCGGCTGCACCGGCGACTCGCAGATCATCATCAGCAACTCCGACCTCGAAGACCTGATCGTCTCAGTCCTCGAAGCCTGCGACTCGCCCGTGGACGTTCGCAGCTTGCGCGGCCTCGTCATGTCGCGCCTCCCCGTGATGGACATCTACCTCGTCCCCATCGGCGGCGGCGACGACGACGAGGGCCGCGCCTTCGAGCCGGTTGACGGGCACGAGAACCCGGAGCAGTCGCTCCTGCGCCGCGAGTCGGAGAACGAGGCGGCGAACTACGTTGACGGCTTCCTCAAGGGCCTGCACGCGGCGGTGCGCGGCAAGAGCAAGCAGTACGACCGGATGCTCGGCGTGCTCTGGTACTGCTACCTCAGCCCGGCGCACGTCACGCAGCTCGAAGCCGCCGCGCGCCTCAGCGTCTCGGACTCGCTCGTCTCCGACTACCGCCGCCGCATCGAGCAGCAGTTGCGCGCGCTCAACTTCAAGGAGATCGAGGAGGCGCGCCGCTTCGAGGTCGCGCTTCGCGAGCGCGTCCGCGCGCTCGTCGTCATCGGCCACGAGGAGAGCGTCGCGGTCTGAAGACTTCGGCAGGCGGTCGCCGCGCGGACTCGCGGAGTCCCGGCAGCCGGATTCAGGCGGCACTCGCCCTCGAAAGGATTTGAAGCGTCGCACGCGCCCGTGCGCCATGCGCCTCGCGCGTGCGAGAATCGTTTTGGCCGTCGCGGGATTTCGCCCGTGGCGGACGCCAAAGATTTATTCGTTCAGGCGTGCCGCTGCAAATGCCCTACGAACCCACACTCCCGGATTACGATCCGCTCACGCCCGCTGTCCGCCGGTCACGCGCATCAGCCGAGGACGCAAGCACCCGCCCGCGGCGCGAGCACACGACGGACGAACACTCGTCGCACGAATACTCATCAGACGAATACTCCTGGCATGACGACATCTTCTCGCGGCACGACGACGGACACGTGTCGGCCACGGGCGTAAGCGACGAAGGGGACGAAGACGCCGCTCTCGAAGGCTCGGACTCTCAGGATTTGGCCGCGCGCAACGGAACGAACGGGGAGGGCGGGCGGCGCGAAGTGCGGACGGGTTGGGAGTGGCCGCGGCTGAGGCGCGGGCACGCGGTGAGCTTCGCCGGCCTTCTGTTGTTCACGGCGGTCGTCTATTTCCGCCCGCAGGAATTCATCTCGGCGCTCGCCACGCTCTCGCCCTCGCTCGCCTTCTGGATCGCCGTCGCGACGCTCGCCGTCTTCTTGCCGGCGCAACTGGGAATTGAAGGGACGCTCACGACGCGACCGCGCGAGGTCAACCTCGTGCTGCTGCTCCTGCTGTGGGGGCTGATCGGCATGCCTCTCGCTTTGGAGCCTGCGGAGGCTTGGGGCACGTGGGTTGACTACGCGAAGGTCGTCACGATGTTCGTCGTGATGATCAACGTCGTCCGCACAGAGGGCCGCCTGCGCGCGATGCTCTGGCTCGCGCTCGTGGTGAGTTTGATGCTGAGCGTGAGCGCGCTCTACGATTACCACACGGGCAAGCTCGCGCCGAACGGCGACCGCATCGAGGGCGCGCTCGGCGGACTGTTCGAGAACCCGAACGACCTGGCCCTGCACCTCGTCACGATGGTTCCGCTGGCGGCGGGACTACTGTTCGCCGCGCGCACACGGGCGGCGAAGGCGCTCTACGGCGCGGCGGCGCTTCTGATGACGCTCGCCGTCATCATCACCTACTCGCGCGGCGGCTTCCTCGCGCTCGCCTGCGCGTCGTTCGTGATGGCGTGGAAGCTGAAGCGCAAGAACCGCGCGCTCGTCGTGGTGGGGTTTCTGGTCGCGGGCGCGATTTTCTTCATGGTCGTGCCGCCGGACTGGGTGGTGCGGCTCATGAGCACGCTCGGCGGCGGCGCGGACGGCGGCTCGGCGGAGTCGCGGCAGGCGCTCCTCATACGCTCGATCCTCGTCTCGCTGCGCCACCCGCTCTTCGGCGTCGGGATGAACAACTTCCACATCCTCTCCATCAGCGAGAAGGTGAGCCACAACGCCTACACGCAGGTCAGCGCGGAGATGGGGATGCCCGCGCTCGCCGCATACGTGTTGTTCCTCGTCACGGCGATCAGGAGGATGAGCCGCGTCGAGCGCGAGACGGCGGACGAGCGGAAGAGCGCGCGCGTCTTCTACATCGCCGTCGCGATGCAGGCGAGCCTCGCCGGTTACATGGTCGCGAGCTTCTTCGCGTCGGTCGCTTACCTCTGGTACGTCTATTATCTCGTCGGCTACGCCCTCTGCCTCGACCGCCTCTACGCGGCGCTCGGCGCGGAGGCCTTCGGCCTCAAGGTCAACTCGCGCGCGCGCGTCGCCGAAGCGGGCGAGTCTCGCGTCAATGATGAAGACAACGATTCGGTCGGCGTGAGCGATGAAGCCGTCTTCGGCGGCGAGTGGCTTGCGGCGAGGGGCGAACGCTGAAGTCTTATGTGGTTCGAGAGCCTCTTGCGTGTCTGTTTCTGGGCGTCGGCGGCGCTCATGGCCTACGCGTACCTCGGCTACCCTCTGCTCGTCTTCGCGGTCGCGCGCCTGCGCTCGCGCCCGGTGCGCCGCGCCGCCTTCGAGCCGCGCGTCTCGGTCGTCATCACGGCCTATAACGAGGAGCGCGACCTCGCCGCCAAGCTTGAGAACACGCTCGCGCTCGACTACCCCGCGGAGAAGCTGGAGGTGATCGTCGCCTCCGACTGCTCGACCGACCGCACGGACGAGATCGCGCGCTCGTTCGCTTCGCGCGGCGTGCGGCTGCACCGGCAGCCCGCGAGGCGCGGCAAGACCGCCGCGCAGAACGCCGCCGTCGAACTCGCGCGCGGCGATGTCATACTCTTCTCCGACGCGACCACCCTTTACAGCCCCGACGTTCTGCGCGTGATGCTGCCGAGCTTCGCGGACGCGTCGGTCGGCTGCGTCGCGGGCCGCCTCGTCTATGTTGACCCGGCGAGTTCGGGCGTGGGGCGCGGCGCGCGCTCCTACTGGGGCTACGAGGTTTTCCTGCGCGAGCAGGAGAGCCGCGCCTGCTCGCTCATCGGCGCTTCGGGCTGCCTCTACGCCGTCCGCCGCGCGGCCTACGTGTCGCTCTACGAAGACGCTTGCAGCGACTTCATCATCGCGACGAAGATGGTCGAGCAGGGACTGCGCGCGGTCTTCGAGCCGGAGGCGGTCTGCACGGAAGAGACGAACCGGCGCTCGGACAGGGAACTGCGGATGCGCGTGCGCGTCATCGCGCAGACCTTCGCAGACCTCTGGCGGCACAGGCGCTTGCTGAACCCCCTGCGCGGCGGCTTCTACTCGGTCGAGCTTCTCTCGCACAAGGTTCTGCGCTACGCGGTGCCGCTGCTCCTGACCGTCGCGCTCGTCTCGTCGCTCGCGCTCGCGCCGCGCTCGTGGTTCTTCGCGGCGGCGGCGACGGCGCAAATCTGTTTCTACGCGTCGGCGCTCGCCGGCTGGCTCGCCGAGCGCGCGGGGCGCAGAGTCCGTCTGCTCGCGCTGCCGCACTATTTCGTGCTGGCGAACATGGCGTCGCTCCTCGGCTTCGCGCAGTTCCTCCGCGGCGAGCGCTACGCGCGCTGGGAGACCGCGCGCGAGGGCGCGGCTGATGCGGCGGTCACCGACGGCGGCGCGCGGGAGAGGGTCGGGGCGCTCGTCGAAGAGTCGAAGGTGTGACGAAGAAGGCCCGCCGGGGATTGGTCGAAAGGCCGCGGGTTGAAGAGTCGGGGGAAGAGTTCCGAAGTTAAAAGGCTTCGGGTCGCCGGAGGAGACAAGGGGAAGGGATGGCAGAGGCGGTTAAGAAAGAGACTTCGCTGACGGCGCGCGCGTTCTGGCTGATGTTCGCCAAGACGCTGGGCTTCGCCTTCACGTTCGCGCTGCCGCCGCTGCTCGTCCGCCGGCTGACCCAGACCGAGTACGGGCTGTTCAAGCAAATCTTTCTCGTCGTCGGCACCGCCGTCACCATACTGCCGCTCGGCTTCGGCATGAGCGCCTACTACTTCCTCCCGCGCGAGGACGGGCCGCGGCGCGCGCAGGCCGTCCTCAACATTCTGCTCTTCAGCACGCTCGTCGGCGGCGCGGGCGGACTCGCGCTCGCGCTGTTCCCCGGACTGCTCGGCCACATCTTCAGCGACCAGACGCTCGTCGCCTACGGCCCGCTCGTCGGCGTCGTCATCTTCTTCTGGGTCGTCTCGTCGTTCCTTGAGATCGCGGCGGTCGCCAATCAGGAGACGCGGCTCTCAACCGTCTTCATCGTCTGCGCGCAGCTCACGAAGACGCTCTTCATGCTCGGCGCGCTGCTCGCCTTCGGGAGTCTGCGCGCGCTCGTCTATGCGTCGCTTCTTCAGGGCGTCCTCCAGACCTTCATCCTGCTCTGCTACCTTGAGTCGCGCTTCCCGCGCTTCTGGCGCACGTTCGACTGGGGCATGATGCGCGCGCAGTTGGCCTACGCCCTGCCGCTCGGCGCGGCAGGCCTGCTCTACACGCTTCAGGCCGAGGGTCACAACTACTTCGTCTCGCACTACTTCACGCCCGCGGAGTTCGCCATCTACGCGGTCGGCTGTCTCGAACTGCCGCTCGTCGGCCTCCTGCGCGACTCGATCAACTCGGTGATGATCCCGCGCGTGAGCCTCATGCAGAAGCAGGGCGAGACGCGCGAGATCATCGAGCTGACGGCGCGCGTGATGCGTAAGCTCGCCGTCTTCATCTTCCCCGTCTATGCCTTCTTCATGGTCGCGGGGCGGGAGTTCATCGCCTTCCTGTTCACGCCCGCGTACCTGCCGAGCTGGCCCGTGATGGTCGTCAACCTGACGCTCCTGCCCTTCTTCGTCATCGCGCTCGACCCGCTGGTGCGCGCCTACGCCGAGCACCGTTATTTCCTGCTCAAGATTCGCGTGGTGATGTTCTTCGCGCTGGCGGCGGGGCTTTGGTTCGGCGTGGCGCGCTTCGGCCTGCTCGGCGCTATCGGAACGGTCGTGCTGGTCGGGGTCATCGAGCGCGTGGCGCTGCTCGTGAAGTTCGCCGGCGTGCTCGGAGTCTCGCGGCGCGACCTGCCGCTCTTCAAAGACATCGCCAAGGTCGCGCTGGCGTCGCTGGCGGCGGCGGGCGCGGCGGCGGCTGTGCGCGCGCTGCTGCCCGGCGTCAAACCGTTCTTCGTCCTCGCGGCGTGCGGCACGGCGTTCGGCGTAGCCTACCTCGCGGCGGTGCTGCTGCTGAAGGTCGTCTCCGAGGACGAGTTCGACCTCCTGCGCGAGCGCGCGGCGAGCTTGCAGCGGCGCGTCTATCTGAAGCGGGCCGCGGACACCGTTTCCTGAAAGGAGGCCGAAGGGATGTGCGGCATCGCCGGCTTCGCCGGAGACGACCAGAGGCTCTCGCACGACGAGCGCGCCGAAGTGCTGGCGCGAATGCTCGGCGTGATACGCCACCGCGGGCCTGACGACGAGGGCGCGCTCGTGTCCGACTCGGTCGCGCTCGGAATGCGCCGGCTCTCGATCATTGATCTGGCCGGCGGCCACCAGCCGATGTCGGGCGAGGACGGCGCGGTGACGGTCGTCTTCAACGGCGAGATTTACAACTACCGCGAGCTTCAGCCCGAACTCGTTGGCCGCGGCCACCGATTCCGCACCAACTCCGACACCGAGACCATCGTCCACGCCTACGAGGAGCGCGGCGCGGCCTGCGTCGAAAGTTTGCGCGGGATGTTCGCCTTCGCCGTCTGGGATGAGCGCAAGCGCGAACTCTTCATCGCGCGCGACCGCGTCGGCAAGAAGCCGCTCTACTACGCGCTCACGCCGCGCGGCACGCTCGTCTTCGGCTCCGAGTTGAAGTCCCTGCTCGAACACCCGGAGGTCGGTCGCGAGGTTGACGCCGAGGCGCTCGACGCGTACCTGACCTTCGGCTACGTGCCCGACCCGCTCTGCGTCATCAAGGGCGTGCGGAAACTCCCGCCCGGTCACCACCTGACTTTCAAAGACGGGCACGTCCGGGTTCAAAGCTACTGGGACTTCGACTATTCGCCCGCGCCCGTGCGCCGCGAGGAGGAGTACGTCGAGGAGCTGCGCGCGCTGCTCGAAGAGGCCGTGCGCGTGCGTCTCGTCTCGGACGTGCCGCTCGGCGCGTTCCTCTCCGGCGGCGTTGACTCCTCGACGGTCGTCGGCCTGATGTCGCGCCTGACCTCGCGCCCCGTCAAGACCTTCTCGATAGGTTTTCGCGAAGACAGCTACGACGAGCTGCACTACGCGCGCATCGCGGCGCGCGCCTTCTCGACCGATCACCACGAGTTCGTCGTCACGCCGGAAGTCTGCCACGTCGTTGACGAGTTGGCCTGGCACCTCGACGAGCCGTTCGCCGACTCTTCGGCCATCCCGACCTACGCCGTCTCGAAGCTCGCGCGCGAGCACGTCACGGTCTCGCTCTCCGGCGACGGCGGCGACGAGCTTTTCGGCGGCTACACGCGCTACGCGATCCACCGCGGGCGCGCGCCGTTCGGGCTGGTGCCGCGGCCCTTGCGCGAGCGCCTGATGCGACCGCTCGCGCGAAGACTTCCGCACGAGACGGTGGGCCGGAACTTCCTCTACAACGTCTCGCTCGACCCGACGGCGCGCTACCTCGACTCGATCTCCTACATCACGTCGCTCAACAAGCTCTCGCTCTACACGGGCGACTTCCGCGCGCGTTTGAACGGCGGCGGCGGCGCGCCCGAACGACTCTTCGGCGAGTACGTCGCGCGCGTGCGGACGGGCGAGCCGCTCGACGATCTGCTCTACCTCGACAGCAAGACCTACCTGCCCGGCGACATCCTCACCAAAGTTGACCGCATGAGCATGGCCGTAAGTTTGGAAGCGCGCGTGCCCCTGCTCGACCACAAGCTGATAGAATTCGTCACGCGCATCCCGGCCTCGCTCAAGGTGCGCGGGCGTGAGACCAAGCACGTCTTCAAGCGCGCCGTGCGCGGCCTCGTGCCCGACGAGATTTTAGACCGGCCCAAGCAGGGCTTCGGCCTGCCCATCCAGAAGTGGATCAACCGCGAGCTGCGCGAGCGCATGTGCGACGCGCTGCTCGGCGAGCGCGCCCGCTCGCGCGGGTACTTCGAGCATGATTACGTCCGGCTCCTCTGGGACGAGCACGACCGCGGGCGGCGCGACAACACGACCCACCTCTGGACGCTCTTCATGCTTGAGCTTTGGCACCGCACATTCGCCGACGCCGCGCCGTCGAACGCCGCAAACACGACGCGCAACGTCGCGCGCGCTGCCGAACAGCCGGTCGCCGGTTGAGCCGAGGGAGAATCGAGGAAGCGTTGTCAACGAGAGTCCTACAACTCATCCCGACCTTCGACCAGGGCGGCACGGAGCGCCAGGCCGTGCAGCTCACGCGCCTGCTCCACGAGTCCGGGCGCTGCCGCGTCGGCGTCGCGTGCCTGCGTCGCGGCGGCGTCCTCCAAACGGAAGTCGAGGGCCTCGGCCTCGGCGAGATCGAAGAGTTCCCGCTGACGAGTTTCTACGACGCGAACTTCGTCAGGCAGTTGCGACGCTTCGCCGCCTACCTGCGCGCGCACGAGTTCGAGGTGGTTCACGCGCACGACTTCTACACAAACGTCTTCGGCGTCGCGGGCGCGCGTTTGGCCGGCGTCCGCGCGCGCGTCGCGTCGAAGCGCGAGACGGGCGGGATGCGGACTGCGGCGCAAACGTTCGTCGAGCGGCAGGTCTTCCGCCTCGCCTCCGCCGTGCTGGTCAACTCCGACGCGGTCGGGCTGAAGCTGAAGGGCGAAGGCGTCCGCGCGTCGAAGATCGTCACGGTCTATAACGGGTTGGACACGTCGCGCGTCGCCGTGCCCGCGGGCTGGTCGCGCACGGACGCGCTCGCCGCGCTCGGACTTCCATGTGACGGCGGGCGTCGCTTCGTCACAATCGTCGCCAACCTGCGCCACGAGGTGAAGGACATCCCCGTGTTCCTGCGCGCGGCGGCACGCGTCAGCGCGGAAGTGCCCGAAGCCGCCTTCGTCGTCGCGGGCGAGGGGCCGCTGGCCGAGCCTCTGCGCGCGCTCGCTTCCGAACTCGGAATCGCGGCGAGCGTCTTCTTCACGGGTCGCTGCACGCGCGTGGCCGACCTGCTCGCCGTCTCGGAGGTGTGCGTGCTCAGCTCGAAGGCCGAGGGCTTCTCGAACTCGATACTCGAATACATGGCCGCCGCGCGCGCGGTCGTCGCCACGGATGTCGGCGGCGCGCGCGAGGCCGTCGTCGAAGGCGAGACCGGCCACCTCGTCACGCCCGGCGACGACGAGACTATGGCCGCGCGCATCGCCGCGCTTCTGCGTGACGGGAGCCGCGCGCGCGCCTTCGGCGGGGCTGGCCGCCGCGTGGTCGAGCGTAAATTTTCCTGCGCCGCGCAGCTCGAAAACACTCTGCGGCTTTACGAAAGACTCCTCGCGCGCGAAGCCCGCGCCGAGTTTCAACACATCGAGGGCGCGCGGCAGAAGAGCGCCTGAACCGAGACGATGAGTCAGACCGAAGAGAGGACTGTCGGCAGTTGGAGCGACGCGCGCCGCGCCGCGCCGCACGACTCCGTGCGCGAGCCGCCCCACGACTTTGCGCGCGCCGACTCGCCGAACTCCGTCCGTTCAGTCACAAGCGACGCCGCGCGCAGGACGGCGCGAGACGGCGCGAGCGAATCGGCGCGGAAGCCGCTGCGCGTGCTGGTCGTCGCGCCGTCGCACGACATTCTCGGCGGGCAGTCAATCCACGCGGCGCAGCTCGTCTCGGAGTTGAACAAGGAGGAGTCGTTCGAGGTCGGCTTCGTGCCGATCAACCCGCGCGCGCCGGGCGTGCTCGGTCGCTTGCAGCGCGTCAAGTACCTGCGTACGTGCGTCCGCTTCCCGCTCTACGTCTGGAAGCTTCTGGCGAACGTGCCGCGCTGCGACGTGCTGCACGTCTCGTCCGCCGCGCTCTCTTCGTTCCTCGTCACGACGACGCCCGCCGTCCTCGTCGGCAGGCTCTTCCGGCGCAAGGTCGTGCTCAACTACCACGCCGGCCAGGCCGAGGAGCACCTGCGCGACTGGCGTCGAACGGCGCTGCCCGTCATCCGCATGGCGGACGCGACCGTCGTCTCTTCGGGCTGGCTCGTTGACGTGTTCGCGCGTTACGGACTTCCGGCGCGCGCCATCTTCAACCACGTCGAGCTTGACGAGTTCAGGTTCCGCCAGCGCCGCCCCGTGCGGCCCGTCTTCCTCTCGAACCGAAACTTCGACCCGATCTACAACGTGCCCTGCGTGCTGCGCGCCTTCGCGATCATCCAGAAAAGATTTCCCGAAGCGCGCCTCGTCGTCGCGGGCGACGGGCCGCAGCGCGGCGAGATCGAGACGCTCGCGCGCGAGCTGAACCTGCGCGGCGTCGAGTTCAAGGGCCGCGTCGCGCCGGGCGAGATGCCTGCGCTGTGCGACGCGGCGGACATTTATCTCAACGCGTCGAACGTGGACAACATGCCGCTCTCGATACTCGAAGCCTTCGCGTCGGGGCTGCCCGTCGTGACGACGAACGCGGGCGGTATTCCTTACGTCGTCGAACATGAAAGGACGGGACTCGTCGTCGAGATGAACGACTGCGCGTCGCTCGCGTCGGGGGCTTTGCGGCTGCTCGGAGACGAAGAGTTCGCGTCGCGGCTCGCCCGCTCGGCGCGCGCCGAGTGCGACAAGTACAAGTGGGCCGCGGTGCGCGGCCAGTGGGTCGAGTTCTACAACGAGGTCGCGGGAAGAGAGGCCGCCGCCTCGGACTGAGGTCTTGCGTGAAGAGTCATGTGCGGGATTAACGGGATAGCTTTATCGAGCCGTTCGCGCCGCGAGCTGGACGTGCGCGCGCTCGAACGGATGCGCGACGTGATCGCGCACCGCGGGCCGGACGACGCCGGGCTGTACGTTGACGGTCGCGTGGGCCTGGGCCACCGACGCCTGAGCATCGTTGACGTGGCCGCGGGCCACCAGCCGATGACGAACGAGGACGGGCGGCTGCGCGTCACCTACAACGGCGAAATCTACAACCACGCCGACTTCCGCGAATCGCTCGAACGCAAGGGCCACACCTACCGCACGCACTGCGACACCGAGACGATACTCCATCTCTACGAAGAGAAGGGCGCGCGCTGCGTCGAAGACCTGCGCGGGATGTTCGCCTTCGCCATTTGGGATGCGCGCGAGAGGGAACTCTTCATCGCGCGCGACCGGCTCGGGGTCAAGCCGCTCTACTACGTCCACGCGGACGACGGCTCGCTTTACTTCGCCTCGGAGATCAAGGCGCTCTTTGAAGCGGGTGCGGTCAAACCGGAGTTGAACCACGCGGCGCTCCCCGACTACCTCGCGAACCACGCGACGAGCGGCGAGGAGACTCTGTTCCGCGACGTGAAGCGCCTGCTGCCCGGCCACACGATGCTGTGGCGCGACGGCGAACTGAAGATTGAAGAGTTCTGGGACGTGCATTTCGCGCCGGAAGAGGCGCGCGGCGAAAGTAAGAACGGCGCTCGCCGGAGCGACGCGGATTACGTCGCCGAATGGTCGGAGTTGTTCCGCGAGTCGGTGCGGCTGCGGCTGATGGCGGACGTGCCGTTGGGGATGTTCCTTTCGGGCGGGATTGACTCGTCGGCCATCGCGGCGGTGATGAGCGGGATGGTCGGCGAGCCGATCAAGACCTTCTCGGTCGCCTTCGCCGAGCGCGAGGCCAACGAGCTTGAGTACGCGCGCGTGGTCGCCCGCGCCTTCAAGACCGACCACCACGAGGTCGTCGTCAGCCCCGAAGATTTCTTCGACGCCCTGCCGCGACTCGTCTGGCACGAGGACGAGCCAATCGCGCACCCTTCGAGCGTCGCGCTCAACTTCGTCTCGCGCCTCGCCGCGCGCCACGTCAAAGTGGTTCTGACGGGCGAGGGGAGCGACGAGATGCTCGCGGGCTACGCGCGCTACCGGAAGACGGTCTATAACCTCGCGCTCGGCGCGCGCTATCACGGCCTCGCTCCCGCGTCGCTGCGAAGCGCCGTCGCGGGCGCGGTCTCAAGTCTTCCCGCCGGCTCGAAGGCGAGGCAAAAACTCTCGCGCACATTCCTCTGCCTGACGCCGGACATCGAGACGATCTACTTCGACAACTTCTCCGTCTTCCCGCGCTCGATGCAGGCCGCCCTGCTCACGCCGGAGGCGAAAGAGATGGCCGGAACGTCCGACCCTTACCGCGCCGTCACCCGCTATCTCGAAAAGACGGACGCCGAGACTCTGCTCGGACGACTGCTCTACGTTGACACGAAGACCTACCTGCACGAGCTTCTGATGAAACAGGATCAGATGAGCATGGCCGCGTCCATCGAGAGCCGCGTGCCGTTCCTCGACCACCGGCTCGTCGAGCACACGGCGCGTCTGCCCGAACGGATGAAGCTGCGCGGGTGGACGACGAAATATATTTTGCGGGAGGCGATGGAGGGCGTGCTGCCGCGCGAGATTCTGACGCGCCCGAAGATGGGTTTCCCCGTGCCCGTCGGCGCGTGGTTCCGCGGTCGCTACCAATCCGTCGTTGACGAATACGTCCTGAGCGAGCGCGCCGCCGCGCGCGGCCTCTTCGACGCGGCGTTCGTGCGAGACCTCGTCGCGCGCCACCAACGCGGGGGCGAGAATCACTCGGAGCGTCTGTGGGCACTCGTCAACTTCGAGATGTGGATGCGGCAGTTCGTTGACGGCGAGCAGGCGGCAGCGCCGTGCGAGGTCGTGGAGGCGGCGACCGTCTCTTGAAGTGACGCGCGTTTGTTGAATTGAAGGCATGAAGATTCTCTGGGTCAAAGCCGGCAAGCTCCTGCCCGTGGACACGGGCGGGAAGATTCGCTCGTACAACCTTCTGCGCCAGCTCGCGGCGCGGCAAGAGACCGTCCTGCTCTCTTACTACGGCGGCGAGCGAGACGCGTCTTACGAGCGTGAGATTCAAGAGCACCTGCCCGGCGCGGTCACGGTTCACACTGGCGCTCCGGCGCGCGGCTCCGCGGCGCTCGCGCTCGACTACCTGCGCCGCTTCCCTTCGAGCGCGCCCTACGCCGTCTCGAAGTTCGTCTCGCCGGAAGTGAAGAGGCTCGTCGCCGAGTGGGACGAGGCCGCGCGCTTCGACGTGTTCGTCTGCGACTTCCTCTCGGCGTCCTTAAACTTCCCGCGCCAGACTAGAACGCCCGCGGTTCTCTTCCAGCACAACGTCGAGTCTGCGCTCTGGCGTCGCCAGGCCGGGCACGCGCCGGACGCCCTGCGCCGCGCGGCTTATAAAATCGAGGCGGCCAAGATGCTGCGCTACGAGACCGCAGCCGTCCGCCGCTTCCGTCACGTCATCGCCGTCTCGGACAACGACCGCCAGCTCATGTCCGCGATGACCGGCCCGTCGCGCATCACCGTCGTCCCGACCGGCGTTGACATAAAAAAATATTCGGCGGGCGCGGACGATGAGGCGGCGGCGAAGAACGGCAAGGGCGGCACGCGCGGGGGAATTAAAAACAACGGCGGTGACGCCGCGCGCGACGGCAAAGTTGAGAATGACGCCCCGCTCGTCGTCTTCCTCGGCTCGATGGACTGGGAGCCGAACATTGACGGCGTCGAGTTCTTCTGCCGCGACGTTTGGCCGCGCGTGCTGGCGGAAGTTCCGTCGGCGCGCTTCCGCGTCGTCGGGCGCGACCCGCACCCGCGCGTGCGTCGGCTCGCGTCCGGGTCGGTCGAAGTCACGGGCACAGTGCCTTCGGTCGTCGAACATCTGCGCGCGGCGGGCGTGGTCGTCGTGCCGCTGCGCGTGGGCGGCGGCACGCGCCTGAAAATCTTCGAGGCGATGGCCGCGGGCAAGGCCGTCGTCTCGACGACCGTCGGCGCGGAAGGACTCGACGTGACGCACGGCGAGGACATACTGCTCGAAGACGAGGCCGCGGGATTCGCGTCGTCGGTCGTCTCTCTGCTGCGTGACGAAAGAAGACGAGCCGAAGTCGGGCGCGCAGCCGCCGCGCTCGCGGCGCGCTACGACTGGTCGGTCATCGCGCGCCGCTTCGAGGAAGTGCTCGCGCGCGCCGCCGGCGTCGAAGAGTTATCGAACGAAGCGGAGAGTTTGCACGCGGAGGTGAGAGCTTGAGAGTCCTCGTGCTCGACGGCAACGAGAATCAGGCCGTGGCGTGCGTGCGTTCGCTCGCGCGCGCCGGGCACGAGGTCTCTGTCGGCGCAGACTCCGCGTGGTCGAAGGCCGGGTGGTCGCGGTTCGCGCGCACGACGTTCCGCTACGCCGCGCCGCAGCGGGACGCCGAAGCCTTCGTCGAGTGCGTGGCCGCGGAGGTCAAGCGCGCGGGCGGTGCGCTCGTCATGCCGATGACCGAGCGCACGACGCTGCCGCTCTCGGCGCGGCGCGAAAAAATCTTCGCCGCGGGTGGCCGCCTCGTCCTCCCGCCGCACGAGACCCTGCTGCGCGCCTTCGACAAAAGGCAGACGACGCGGCTCGCGGAATCGCTCGGCGTCGCCGTGCCGCGCACCGAGGCTATCAACGAGCGCGAGCGTGCGCGGGCTTTCGCCGAAGAAGCGCGTTACCCGGTCGTGCTCAAGCCGCGAAGCTCGGAAGAGTTGACCGCGACGGGCGCGGTGCGCGCGACGGGCGCTCCGCTTTACGCGCGCGACGCGCGAGAATTTCTTTCTGCCTTCGACGAGTTGACCGGGCGCTGCGCGGAAGTTCTCGCGCAGGAGTTCGTCGAAGGCGAGGGCGCGGGCTACTTCGCTCTGATGCACGACGGTGAGCTGCGCGCGGAGTTCGCGCACCGGCGTCTGCGCGACGTGAGGCCGACGGGTTCGGGGAGTTCGTTGCGCGAGTCGGTCACGGTGCGAAGGGAGTTGCGCGAGGCGGGGCTTGCCATCTTACGCGCGCTCGGTTGGCACGGCGTGGCGATGGTCGAGTTTCGAGTGCGCGCGGACGGCGTGCCCGTCTTCCTCGAAGTCAACGGGCGTTTCTGGAACTCGCTCGCGCTGGCCGTCCACGCGGGCGCGGACTTCCCCGCGATGCTCGCGCGCGTGGCCGAGGCGGGCGACGTTGAGCCGTCTCTGAAGTTTCGAGAGGGCGTGCGCTGCCGCTGGCTGCTCGGAGACTTCAGGCATCTGGTCGAGGTCATGCGCGGCGCGCCCGCCGGATTCCCCGGAGAGTTTCCGAAACGCGGTCGCGCGCTGTTAGATTTTCTGAGGCCGGTCGCGGGCACGTACCACGACAACTTTTCCGTGCGTGACCCGCTGCCCGAACTCGGCGACTGGCTCGACTTCGCGTTCAGGCGTCTGCCGTCGCGCGCGCGCGGGCGGGATGGAGAACAAAAGGATTTACATGCCCAGAGCCGTCTTTCATTGTCATAGCACGTACTCAGACGGCGAGTGCACGCTCGCGGAGTTGCGCGAGATGTTCGTCGCCGAAGGGTTCGACCTCGCGTGCATGACCGACCACGCGGAGTTCTTCGACGCCGAAAGTTTGCGCGCCTACCGCGAGGAGTGCGACGCGCTTTCGGACGAGCGCTTCCGCTTCGTCGCGGGGCTTGAGTACGAGTGCGAGCGCAGGATGCACGTCCTCGGCTACGGCGTGACGACTCTGGCCGGGACGACCGACCCGCAGGAAGTCATCAGACACATCGAAGGCGCGGGCGGCGTCTCCGTCATCGCGCACCCGATGGACTCGATGTTCGAGTGGATCGAGACGTTCGACGTTCTGCCCTTCGGCGTCGAGGCTTGGAACACGAAGTATGACGGGCGATACGCGCCGCGCGCGCGCACATTCCGTCTCGTCGAGCGACTGCAAAATCGGAAGCCGGAGATGCGCGCCTTCTACGGCACAGACCTTCACTGGCGGCATCAATACCGCGGACTGTCGAACTCCGTCGCCTGCGACGATGAGGCGTTGAGGCGCGGCGCGGCGAGCGCGCGCGACGCGGTGCTGGCGGCGCTGCGCCGCGGCGACTTCCGTGGCGTGAAGGACGGCGCGGAGCTGCCTTCGAGCGGAGAGCTTTCCGACGAACAGCTCGCGCGCTTCGAGAGCGTGAACACGCGCTACCACCTCTGGCGAAATTTTTTGAAGCGCGCCAAGCGGATGTCGGGCCGCGTGGGCAAGAGCCTGCCCGCGCCGATCAAGTCGCAGTTGAGAAGAATTTTTTGAGACTTAAGAGAGGTCGGAAAGAATTGCAGATGAGCGGCGCGGTCTTCCTCATGTATCACGAACTCGAAACGGCGGGGCGAACGCTGTGCGAGCCGGAGCCGGGCTACGTCCGCTACGTCGTCGCCGCGGAAGACTTCGGAAGACAAGTCTCTCAACTCCGCTCCGCGGGCGTGCGCGGCCTCTCGGTGAGCGAAGCGCTGTCGGAGTTAGACGCGCCGGGCAATGAAGCGCCGCGCGCGGGTCACAGTGATGACTCGAAGAGGAATGCTGACGCGCCGAAGGAGACGGCCACGTCGAACGGCGCTGGCGGGCCGCGAGTCGTCTTCACTTTCGACGACGGGTGCGAGACGGACTTGCTCTTTGCCGCGCCGACGCTGAAGGAGGCGGGCTTCGGCGCGACCTTCTACGTGACGGTCACGCATCTCGGGCGTCGAGGCTACCTGAGCGAGGGGCAACTGCGAGAGCTTGCGGACTGCGGCTTCGAGGTCGGCTCGCACTCTTTGACGCACAGCTACCTGCACGACTTGCCGGACGGGCGCGTGCGCGCCGAAGTCTCTGAGTCGAAAGAGAGGCTTGAGCATCTGACGGGGCGGAGCGTCCGGCACTTCTCGTGTCCGGGCGGTCGGTGGGACGCGCGCGTCGCGAGGTTCGCGCGCGAGGCCGGCTACGAGTCTCTCGTGACGAGCCGCGCGGGGCTGAACGCGCGCGGCGCGGATCGCTTCCGTTTGTCGCGCGTTGCCGTCATGCGCGGGATGGGTGACGGCGAGTTCGCGCGCGCGTGCGGCGGCGAGGGGCTGGCGGCGTTGCGCGCGCGCGGCGCTGTTCTGGACGCTGCCAAGCGCGTGCTTGGCAATTCGATGTACGAGAGGCTGCGCTCGACCGTCCTGGGCCGGGGCGAGGCGGCGGGCTGAGCGCGGCGCGGACTCTCTCCGAAATTAACTCCGGCCCTGCGGGCCTTCTTGCGAGTCTGTCGAACTCAAATTCAAACACGGTGGGTAAGAAATGAGATTAAGCATCTTCGGTCTGGGCTACGTGGGTTGCGTGTCGGCGGCCTGCTTCGCGAAAGAGGGGCACGAGGTCGTGGGCTGCGACGTGAACGCGACGAAGGTCGAGATCGTCAACTCCGGCAGAAGCCCGATTGTCGAGGCGGGCGTCGGCGACCTCATCGGCGAGATGGTCACGGCGGGACGCCTGCGCGCGACGACCGACTCAGCCGAGGCCGTCAACAACTCCGACGTGTCGCTCGTCTGCGTCGGCACGCCCTCGAACGCGAACGGCAGCCTTGACCTGACATACGTCAAGCGCGTCTGCAAGGAGATCGGCGCGGCGCTCGAACAGAAGCGCGCGCGCCACACGGTCGTGCTGCGGAGCACGATGCTTCCGGGCACTATCGAGACGGTCGTCGTGCCCGCGCTCGAAGTCTATTCGGGCAGGAAGGCGGGGCGCGACTTCGGCGTCTGCGTCAACCCTGAGTTTCTGCGCGAAGGCTCATCGCTCAAAGATTTTTACGCGCCGCCGTTCACGCTCATCGGCGCGGACGACGAGGACACGGGCGCGCTCGTGCGTCGGCTCTACACCGGCGTTGACGCGCCGTGTTTGGTCGTCTCGACGAAGGCCGCCGAGATGGTGAAGTACGCGTGCAACTGCTTCCACGCTTTGAAGGTGAGTTTCGCGAACGAGGTCGGGAACGTCTGCAAGGGCCTCGGCATTGACAGCCACGAGGTGATGGATGTTTTCTGCCGCGACTCGAAGCTCAACCTCTCGCCCTACTACCTGAAGCCCGGCTTCGCCTTCGGCGGCTCGTGTCTGCCGAAAGACCTCCGGGCGATCATCTACAAGGCGAAGGAGCTTGACGTTGAAGTGCCGCTGCTCGCGGCGGCGTTGCAGAGCAACCGGCGGCAGGTCGAGCGCGCGGTCGAGATGGTTCTGGCCGCGGGGAGTAAGAAGGTCGGCGTGCTGGGCTTCAGCTTCAAGGCCGGGACGGACGACCTGCGCGAGTCGCCGATGGTCGCGCTGATTGAAACGCTCATCGGCAAGGGCGTGCAGCTCGCCATCTACGACCGCGACGTTTCGCTCGCTCGCCTGTTCGGCGCGAACAAGGAGTACATCGAGCGCGAAATCCCGCACGTCTCGCAACTGATGCGCGCGAGCGTCGCCGAAGTCCTTGAGCACGCCGATGTCGTCGTCGTCGGCAACAAGGCCGAGGAGTTCCGCGACGTGGGCGCGCGACTGCGTTCGGGGCAGACGTTGATTGACCTCGTGCGCCTCTTCGACGCGCCGCCGCCGACGGGCAACTACGAAGGCATCTGCTGGTGAAGCGACCGGCGGCGCGGGGACTCGGCAACGAGACAAATGGGAAGTGGCCTGCAATTTTTGAAGGGCGCGCGGGCGAGGCGCTTGCTGCCCCTCGCGCTCGTCATCTTGGCCGCGTGGGCGGTCGCGGCGCGCGCGGCGGCGGAGGCTTTGATCGTCAGCGACGAGTTGCCGCGCGCCGACGCGCTCGTCGTGCTCGCCGGCTCGTCGGCCTACGTCGAGCGGACGGCGCGCGCGGCGGAGTTGTACAGGGCTGGCCGCGCGCCGCTCGTGTTGTTGACCGACGACGGGCAGCGGGGCGGATGGTCGCCGGAGCTTGAGCGCAACCCTTCGTTCGCCGAGCGCGCGGCGTGGGAGCTTGAGCGCGGCGGCGTGCCGCGCGAGGCGGTCGTGGTTCTGCCGCGGAGGGTCGCGAGCACGCACGACGAGGCGGCGCTCGTGTTCGATTACGCGAACGCGCGCGGGCTTCATTCGGTCATGCTCGTCACTTCGGCGTATCACACGCGGCGCGCGCTGTGGACTTTCAGGAGGGCGTTTGAAGGGAGCGGCGTCGCGGTCGGCGTCTCCGCGGTCGCGCCCGGAGTGCAGACGCCGAGCGCTGCAACTTGGTGGCTCAGCCCGCGCGGCTGGCGCGCGGTGGCGGGCGAGTACGTGAAGTTTTTTTACTACGAGCTGCGTTATTGAAGGCGGACGCCGAAGAGAGGTTTGACGGCAAAGGAGAGTTGACGGGGATGAGCGCACACGCAATCGAGGTGAGCCGCGGCGAGCGATTCGAGTTCGGCGAGAACTGGTCGCGCTTCCTCTCGGCGCTCGACGACGAGCGGATACGGCGCGCCGAAGAGTCGCTGCGCGAGATGCTCGAAGTCGAGAGCCTCGCGGGCCAAAGCTTTCTCGACATCGGGTCGGGCAGCGGCCTCTTCAGCCTCGCCGCGCGCCGCCTGGGCGCGCGCGTCCACTCCTTCGACTACGACCCGCGCTCCGTGGCCTGCGCGCTTGAGCTGCGCCGCCGCTACTTCCCCGACGATGAGGCGTGGAAGGTCGAAGAAGGCTCGGCGCTCGACGCGGAGTACGTGCGCTCGCTGGGGCGTTTCGACGTGGTCTATTCGTGGGGCGTGCTGCACCACACGGGTCGCATGTGGGACGCGCTCGCGAACGCCGCGCTGCCGGTCGCGCCCGAAGGCAAGCTCTTCGTCGCCATCTACAACGACCTCGGCAGTCGCAGCGCGCGCTGGAAGTGGATCAAGAAAACTTACAACGACCTGCCGCGCTTTCTTCGCGCGCCGTTCGCGGCCCTCGTCTCGACGCCGGAGGAGGCGAAGTCAATCCTGCGCGCCGCCGTCACGCTCCGGCCCGGCGAGTACGTGCGCTCTTGGACTCGATACAGCGAGAAGCGCGGCATGAGCCGCTGGCGCGACATCGTTGACTGGGTGGGCGGATACCCTTACGAGTACGCGACGCCCGAAGCGGTCTTCGACTTCTACCGCGCGCGCGGCTTCAGGCTCGCGCGGCTCAAGTGCGGCGGGGTGGGGCTGGGCTGCAACGAGTTCGTCTTCGTCAGAGGAAGCTAAACTCATGCGCGGACGCACGCGGCTTCTGTCTGTGTCGGCGGCGGGTATGCTCGCGGTCGTCGGCCTCGCGCTCGGCTTCGCGCAGAGGCGTCGGACGGTCTCGACACAGAGCGCCGGCGGGCCGCGCACGATCAGCGTCCGCGCGGGCGGCGACCTGCGGCGCGCGCTCGAAGAGGCGAGGCCCGGCGACACGATCACGCTCGAAGCGGGCGCGTCCTTCACCGGCCCGTTCACTCTGCCGAACAAGGGCGCGTCGTCGGACTGGATCACGGTACGCACCTCGACGCCCGACTCGCAACTGCCGGGCGCTTCCGAGCGCGTCTCGCCCGCGCACTCGCCGCTGCTGCCGAAACTACTCGCGCCCGGAGGCGGCGACGCGGCCTTGCAGACCGCGCCGGGCGCTCACCACTGGCGGCTGATTGGTTTAGAGATCAGGCCCGCGAGCGCCGACACGCTCGTCTATGACCTCGTCAAGTTGGGCGACGGCTCGTCGGCGCAGGACTCAATCGAAAAAGTCCCGCACGACCTCGTCCTCGACCGCTGCCTCATCACGGCCTTCCCGACGCAAACTCTGAAGCGCGGCGTCGCGCTCAACAGTGCGGAGACGAGCGTCGTCAACTCTTACATCGCGGGCTTCAAGTCTGCGGAGCAGGACTCGCAGGCCGTCGGCGGGTGGAACGGCCCCGGCCCCTTCCACGTCATCAATAATTATTTAGAAGCGAGCGGCGAGAACCTGATGTTCGGCGGGGGGCCGCCGGCGATAGCGGGGCTTGTGCCGTCGGACATCGAAGTCAGACGTAATCATCTCTTCAAGCCGCTCTCGTGGCGGCAGGGTGAGCCTTCATTCGCCGGCACGCGGTGGAACGTTAAAAACATTCTCGAACTGAAGAGCGCGAGAAGAGTCGTCATCGAGGGCAACGTCTTGGAGAACAACTGGGGCGACGTGAATTGGGGCTACGGCACGATCAATCTCACCGTGCGCGGCGACAGCGGGCCGCAGGCGACAATCGAGGACGTGCTGTTCAGGAACAACCTGATAATGCACGCGCCCAACGGCTTCAACATTCTCGGCAAGGATACTTATCAGCCGAGCCGGCGCGGGCGCGGCGTCCGAATAGTCAACAACCTCTTCGTGGACATTGACGGCGCGCGCTGGAAGGGCGACGGCGAGTGGGTGAAGATCAGCGACATGCCGGACGTGACCTTCGACCACAACACCGTGCTGCACACGGGATCGCTCATCTTAGCTTACGGCCCGCCCTGCGCGGGCTTCGTCTTCACGAACAACGTCGCGCGGCACAACTCTTACGGCGTCATCGGTCAGGATCACGGCCCCGGCTCCGACACGCTGCACGCCTACTTCCCCGCCGCCGTCTTCCGCCGCAACCTGATCGCGGGCGCGGGCGACGGCTATCCCTTCTTCTACCCGGCGGATAATTTTTACCCGACCAAGCTCACGAAGGCCGGCTTCGTCAACCTCGAAGCGGGCGACTATCATCTCGCCGCCGCAAGCCCTTACAAAAACAAAGCGACCGACGGCAAGGATGTCGGCTGCGACCTGGACGCGCTCGCGGAAGCAACCGCGGGCGTCGTGCGGCGTTGAGCGGTCGAGGTCTGAGCGCGACCAGCGCGGGCGAGAGCGAGTTAGCCCAGCAACTCGCGCAGCATCGCCGCGAATGATTCGGCCACGGCGTCGGCTTCGTAGAGCGCGCGCACGGGAGGCTCTCCCCACGGCCCGGCGCTCGCGCCGCCGCGTTCGAGGAGAAAGGCGAGGAATGTTTCGGTCGCGCGCCGCATCGCCGAGGATTGGGAAGGGTCTGCGACCCAGCCGCCGAGTTGATTGATGAGACGCGCCGAGGCGCCGGGCGGCGTCAGGCCGAGGATGGGGCGGCCAGCGCCGATGTAGTCCACGAGCTTCGACGGGAGGAAGACGCTGCGCGCGGCGGGCGCGTCAATGACGAGCAGGCCGTCGGCAGTCGCGGCGAGCGAGAGGCTCTCGGCGTAGCCGACGGGCGGGCGCGTGACGACGAGTCCCGCGGGCAGACTCTCAAGCCCGGACTCTTTGCGCGCGTCGGGAGAGACGGGGCCGATCAACTCGAAGCGCACGCCTTCGAGCAGGCGCGGCGCGTCGGCGAGTATCGCGCGCAGCGTCCCGACGAGCGGGCGCGGCGTGCGCCTGCCGTAGAACTCGCCCGTGTAGCGGACGATTATTTTGCCGCCCTCTTCACTCCCCGCTTTGCCGCCCCCTTCGTTCTTTACTCCGCCGCCTTCTTCGTCCTCGCCCCCGACGCCTTCGACAGTTTTGCCGACGCGCCGCGGGTAGAGCGCGGGGTCGAAGCTGTGCGGCAGCACGCGCGCCTTCTCTCGCCAAGCTGCGGGGTACTTCGACATCACAAGCTCGACCGTCTCCTCGGAAGTGAAGACGAGCAGGTCGGCCCGCTCCATCACCCGCCGTTCGAGCGAGCGGTTGACGCGGCGCGCGAGCGAGTCGCGCCGGTCGAAGGGGTTGTCAACCCAAGGGTCGCTGAAGTGCGCGAGCCACGGCGCGCCGAAAATAGTTTTCAGTCGGAGGCCGATGAGATGGTCGCTCATCGGCTGGCCGAAGGTCACGACCACGTCGGGCCTGTAATCATGTTCGGCGGCGAACTCGCGTATCGCCTTGAGCGCGGGTCGTCCCCAAGACCTGTACTCGTCGGGAATCTTCCCCCAGACGGGCAGGCGCAGGCGCGCGGCGACGCGGTCGGCCAAGCGGCGCGCGCGTGTCGGCGGGAACGGCACGCGCAGGCAGGCGCGCAGGCGCGACTCCGCGTCCGGCTCAAGCGTCGGGTCGAGTCGCGCCCCGCGCTCGTCAGCGCAGACGACCGTGGTTGTGAAGCGAAGGTGTCTGAGAAGTCGCGCGACCTGACCCGAACGCGGGGCAGCGAGCGGCGGGAAGGAGAAGGAGACGGCGAGAAGTTCGTGAGTCGGGTCGTCGTGCATCGCCGAATGATTCGGGGGCGTCGGTCGCGTCAATTGCATCTGTGTCGCGGGCGAGTCGGCGTGGCCCGCTTCGCCCCGTTCCGTTTGTGTTAGAATAATTCGGCGAGGGCTTTCGGACGAGAGCGAACGCCCGCAGACTTATAGACTTTGAAGAGCCGACCCACCTTTCAAAATCTTCCGCATATTCACACGGATATGTTCAGAGAACAAGCGGCCAAAGCTTTGGGTGCGATGCGCTGGCTCCCCGCTTACGGCCTGCGTCGTCTCACGCGCCGCCGCACGGGCGCGCGCGCGCGTCACGTCGTCATCGCGCTCGCCGACCACTTCGAGCCGGCCTACCTGCCGGAAGCGCCGCACGACTTCGCGCCGCTCGACGTGCAGGAGCGGCGGCTCGAAGAGTGGTGCCGCGAGTACCCCAAAATCTTCCGCGAGTGGCGCGACGCCGACGGCTTTCCCTTCAGGCACACGTACTTTTCGCCAGCCGAGCAGTACGACGAGAGTCTGACCGAGCGACTCGCCGGACACTGCCGCGACGGGTGGGGCGAGGTGGAGATTCACCTGCACCACGGCCTGCGCGAGCCGGACACGTCTGAGGCGACGCGGCGCGCGCTCGCGGAGTTTCGCGACGCGCTCGTCCGTCACGGCTGCCTCTCGCGTTGGGAAGGCGACGCGCAACCGCGCTACGCCTTCGTCCACGGCAACTGGGCTTTGGCGAACTCGGCGGGCGGGCGCTTCTGCGGCGTTGACGAAGAGATGCAGTTGCTCGCCGACACGGGCTGCTACGCCGACATGACTCTGCCCTCCTTCCCCAGTCCGGCGCAGGTCTCGAAGATCAATTCACTCTACGAATGCGAGCCGCCGCTCGCGCGCCGCGCGCCGCACCGCGGCGGTCGCGACCTGCGCGCGGGGCGCGCCCCGCAAACTTTTCCGCTCATCGTTCAGGGGCCGCTCGGCCTCGACTTCGGCAGCCGCGCGTCGGGCTTGCCGCTGCCGAAGATTGAGAACGGAGACGTGAGGACGGCGCGACCGCCGACGCTCGAACGGCTGCGACTCTGGCGGCGCGCTGCCGTCTCGGTCGAAGGCAAGCCCGAATGGGTCTTCGTCAAGCTCCACTGTCACGGCATGAATCCTCTGGACAGGGAAGCGATGCTCGGGCGTCTGATGCAGGAGTTCCTGCGCGAGCTGACGGAAGAGTCGCGCGCGTCCGAGTTCGCGCTCCACTTCGTCACGGCGCGCGAGATGGTCAACATGATTCTCGCCGCGTGCGACGGGCGCGACGGCGACCCCGGCCAGTACCGCGACTACCGGCTGCGGCTCATCACGCCGCACCGCGCCGCCTGAGATTTAAACTTAAAGATGTGCGCGTCACTGCGTCGCGGTCGCCCTTACGAAGCCGCCGAAACGTTGATGTGCGCGCGGCAACACCCCGGCAAGGAAAACCGGGCGAGCGCCGGGACGGGAATAAAATAGGCGAAAAGGTGCGGCGTTTTGACAAAAACTTCGGAAAACCGAGGGCGGCGAAAGGGAAAAAATCCTCGTTGACAAACATCGCTAAATTAGTTTTAATGATTCTGGTTCTTGCGCACGGCGGGGCCACTCGCCGGAGCGGCAAATGATCTTTCAGCAAGCAAACGATTGCACACGATAAAGGCAAACCTGTCGCGAGGCAGGGACGCAAAGCCGTGAGTCTCCGCGCGCCGTCGGAAGTTGATCCCGCGCGACGGAGATAGTCTGGTTGCCGAAGGCGGTCGGAGGGAACTACAACTTCAAGCGTCCGCCGGGCATTCGTGCGCGATGGCGGCGCGGGGGCTTACCTCAAAGAGTTCCGTTCGTGCCGGAAACCCGAACCCCAAAGTTGTAAGTCATGAGTCACCAGAAAAGCGGCGGCAGGTCGTCGGTGACTTGTGGCGCAAGTCCATCCTTCTAAAAACCACTTTCACATCCAGACAGAATCTCGTCGTCTCGCCCGCGGGCAAGTTCGCGCCCGCCGTCGTGTCTTCGTAGAAGTGGGCCGCGCACGCGCAGTCTGTCGAACGACTGCGCCGTTATTCTCCGCGCCGCGCGCGTCCCGAACCGTCACCGACCAAAGGCACCCTCGCAGCGATGCGAGTCCGCAAAGCCAGGAGTCTCAGGCGTCGCCTGAGATCGTCCGGTTACCGAAGTGGGGTCTCATTCAATGGGTAATATCCGTCTCGTCTTTTTCGGACGCAAGCAGTCTTCCTCTCTCTCGAAGCTTTTGACACGCCGCTCGCTCCTCCCGGCCATCGCTCTTTTGATAACCTTCTGCGGAGTCCGTGCGGCCAGCGCCGCCACCCTGAGCGTGAACGCCGGGGGCGACTTGCAAGCGGCACTGAACGCGGCGCAGCCCGGCGACACGATAGTCGTGCAGGCGGGCGCGTCCTTCACCGGCCCGTTCACTCTGCCGAACAAGGGCGCGTCGTCGGACTGGATCACGGTACGCACCTCGACGCCCGACTCGCAGCTCGCGCCCGCGACGGGTCGCGTCTCGCCGTCGGACTCGCCGCTGCTGCCGAAGCTTTTGTCGGCGGGCAACGGCGACGCGGCGTTGCAGACCGCTCCGGGCGCGAATCACTGGCGGCTCGTCGGCCTGGAGATCAGGCCCTCGACTTCGTCGGCGATGATTTACGACCTGGTGAAACTCGGCGACGGCTCGTCGGCGCAGAACTCGCTCGCCCAAGTCCCGCACGACCTCGTCATTGACCGCTGCCTCATCACGGCCTTCCCGACGCAAACTCTGAAGCGCGGCGTCGCGCTGCACAGCGCCGAGACGACCATCACGGGCTGCTACATCGCGGGCTTCAAGTCTGCGGAGCAGGACTCGCAGGCCGTCGGCGGGTGGAACGGCCCCGGCCCCTTCCACGTCATCAACAACTACCTGGAGGCCGCGGGCGAGAACCTGATGTTCGGGGGCGGGCCGCCGTCGATACCTAATGTCGTGCCCTCGGACATCGAGGTCAGGCGCAACTACCTCTTCAAGCCGCTGTCGTGGCGGGAGGGCGAGGCGTCGTTCGCCGGCACGCGGTGGAGCGTCAAGAACCTCTTCGAGCTGAAGAGCGCGCGGAGGGTCATATTCGAGGGCAACGTCTTAGAGAACAACTGGGGCGATGTCAACGCCGGGTATGGCTCTATCAACCTGACGGTGCGCGGCGACAGCGGGCCGCAGGCGACTTTGGAGGACATCACGGTCGCCAACAACATCGTCCGTCATGCGCCCAACGGGCTGAACGTCCTCGGCCTCGACACCTACCAGCCGAGCCAGCAGGGGCACGGCCTGCACATCGTCAACAACCTGTTCGAGGACATTGACGGCGCGCGGTGGGGCGGCGACGGCGAGTTCATCAAGATCAGCAACATGCCGGACGTGACGGTTGACCACAACACCGTGCTGCACACCGGCAACGACGTGACCGTTTACGGCCCGCCCTGCACCTCCTTCATCTTCACCAACAACGTGATGCGCGTCAACAGCTACGGCATCATCGGACAGAATCAGGCGCCGGGGGCGGGGACGATTGCGGCCTATTTCCCTGCCGGCGCGCTTCACCGTAACGTCATCGCGGGCGGCGGGGCGGGCTACCCGGACTACTACCCGAACGACAATTTCTACCCCGCCACGCTCGACCAGGTCGCCTTCAACAGCCCAACGACGGACGACTACAGCCTCTCGTCATCCTCGCCCTTTAAGAATCAGGGCACGGACGGCAAGGACGTGGGCTGCGACCTCGCCGCCGTTCAGTCGGCGATGACGGTGTCCTCGCCGACCCCGACTCCGACCCCGACGCCAGCGCCGACGACAACTCCCACGCCGACCCCTGCTCCGACGGCGACTCCGACGCCGGCACCGACTCCTCTCCCGACTCCCGCGGCGGGCAGCGCGCAGGACATCCTCCTGAAGACGAGGCGCGACGCTCAGGACATCAGTAACGCACTCACCGCGACGGTCGTGCAGAACTCGTCGGCAACGTCGGGCGCGAACGCGCAGGTCACGCTCAACCCGGCCAACCGCATCGCCGAGGTCGTCTCCGGCATACAGCAGATTTACTCCGCGTTCAGTTCCGAGCGCGCCTCCTACCCGGCTGCCGCGCGCATCGAGACGGCGCTCTCGACCGCGCTCAACTACGCGGCCACCGCCGACACGAACGCCTCGCAGAACCAACTCGCCAGCGCGAAAGCGAATCTTGAGAAGGCGATTGACAACCTCGAACTCGCCGACGTGCTGATGATCTACGGCGACGTGGCGAACCCCGTTGACTACACGCAGTACTTCGTGAGACAGAACTACGTTGACTTCCTCGGTCGGGAGCCGGACGACGCGGGCCGCGCCTACTGGACGGCCAACGTCGAGGCGTGCGGCGCGAACGCCGACTGCCGCGCCGCCCTGCGTATCAACACGAGCGCGGCCTTCTTCCTCTCGATTGAGTTCCAGCAGACCGGCTTCCTCGTCGAGCGTCTCTACCGCGCCTCGTTCGGTCGCACGGTGCTGATGAGCGAGTTCCTCGGCGACACGCAGGCGGTCGAGAAGGGGCTGGTCGTCGGCTCGACCGGCTGGCAGGACACGCTCGCCGCGAACCGCAAGGCGTTCCTCCAAGCCTGGGTGCAGCGCGGGGATTTCCAGTCGCGCTACGGCTCGCTGACGGACTCCCAGTTCGTTGACGCGTTCTACGCCTCGATGGGCGTCGTGCCGCAGCAGTCCGTCCGCGACGCGCTCGTCTCGTCGCTGCAAACGGGCGCGGCCACGCGCGCCGACGCGCTCTCGCAGATGGTTGACGACCAGCAGTTCTCGCAGCTCGAATTCAACCGCGCCTTCGTGCTGATGCAATACTTCGGCTACCTGCGGCGCGACCCCGATCAGGCCGGCTACGACTTCTGGCTCTCGAAGCTCAACCAGTTCGGCGGCGACTACGCCAAGGCCGAGATGGTCAAGGCCTTCATCACCTCGGCGGAGTACCGCAACCGCTTCGTGCAGCAGTGACGCCGTGGGGTAAGGCAAAAGTAAAAAGGCAAAGGGCAAAAGAATCGGAACAGGAAAC